>JACCEA010793554.1_pt1 | contig 125230 bp, 108 predicted proteins | sample 7449851 | NCBI WGS metagenome assembly JACCEA01 (sample SAMN15323453, study PRJNA562643) | freshwater metagenome | isolation source: river surface water | place: USA:Blue River Watershed | collected 2017-08-18
GGAAATTTGCCGGTGTTTTCTTTCCTGTTCTCGTAGAAAAAACTTTGTTTGAACTTGGTGATGTGGTTATCAATGGAGCAAATCTGGTTGGTGTAGTTACCATTTTTATGTTGACCATCATTAACAGCCGCGGCATTGAATACGGGAAGATCGTACAAGCGATTTTTACCAGTTCTAAATTGATCGCTCTGGCAGTATTGATCGTGGCTGGAATCATCGTTGGTTTTGCTTCCGGATATTTTGATACGAACTTCACAGATGCTTGGTCGGCGAGTAAAACTACTGTTGTTGGTGATCTAAAAACAGAAACACCTCTGTCTACCATTGCACTTATGATCGCACTTTCTACTACGATCATCAATTCTTTGTTCTCCTCGGATGCCTGGAATAACGTTACGTTTATTGCGGGAGATATTCGCAACCCGGAAAAGAATTTACCCAAATCCCTTTTCTTGGGGACCTTTATTGTGACCATCCTTTATGTGTTGGCTAATGTTGCTTATCTAGGGCTTTTGCCTTTAAAAGGGGAGCCAATTACAGGTGATTTCGTGTATACCGTTGAAAATGTCAAGAATGCCGGAATTCAATTTGCCAGTTCGGGAAGAGTGGGTACAGCAGCGGCGTATATGTTGTTTGGTGACTTGGCCAACTGGTTAATGGCTGCTTTGATCATGATCTCAACATTTGGTTGTAACAACGGATTGATCATGGCCGGTTCACGTTTGTTTTACGCGATGTCGAAGGAAGGTTTGTTCTTTCAGAAAGCTGCCGAACTGAATAAATTTGGTGTGCCTGGTTGGGCGCTTTGGGCGCAAGCAGTTTGGGCGATGATTTTGTGTTTTTCCGGTTCTTATGGTATTTTGATCAAGTTCGCAACCTTTGGTTCTATGGTGTTCTACATCGTTACGATTGCTGCGATCTTTAAATTGCGTCGCACAATGCCTGACGCGGTTCGACCTTACAAGGCATTTGGATATCCATTCATTCCGGCCTTCTACATTGTTCTGGCATTATTGATCTGTATTTCACTTTCTGTATTTACTTTTTGGGATACTTTCGGTAGTATCGTGCTGATCCTTCTTGGGGTGGTGGTTTATTACTTGTTCTACAGCCGTTCTCCTCAACCGGAAAATAGTGACAGCGAATAATTTTTGTCAGCAATTTGATCTTGTTTCTGACAAATAGTCAGCAAGATTGGTCAGCTTTTCGTGGAATACTGCCAAATTAAGCAGCTTGAATTCCAATTAGTCCATTGGCACATGAATTGACAAGTGAGGGGAAATTTAGAAAACGAAAATTCATAACAATGGGAAAAATAATTGGAATCGACTTAGGTACAACCAACTCATGTGTTTCCGTAATGGAAGGTAACGAGCCGGTTGTTATCACTAACTCCGAAGGTAAGAGAACTACACCATCTGTAGTTGCTTTTGTTGAAGGAGGTGAACGCAAGGTTGGGGATCCTGCAAAACGTCAGGCGATTACCAACCCTACAAAAACAATTTACTCGATCAAGCGCTTCATGGGGTCGTCTTTTGATGATACGAAACGCGAAGCTGATCGTGTACCTTACAAAGTAGTAAAAGGAGACAATAATACGCCTCGAGTAGATATCGACGGTCGTTTGTATACACCGCAAGAAATTTCAGCAATGATCTTGCAAAAGATGAAAAAGACTGCTGAAGATTATTTGGGTCATGAAGTTTCTGAAGCAGTTGTAACTGTTCCTGCATACTTTAACGATGCTCAACGTCAGGCTACAAAAGAAGCTGGTGAGATCGCTGGTTTAACAATCAAACGTATTATCAACGAGCCGACAGCAGCTGCTTTGGCTTATGGTTTGGATAAAAAAGGAATCGACCAAAAGATCGTAGTTTTCGACTTCGGTGGAGGTACACATGACGTATCGGTACTTGAGCTTGGAGACGGTGTTTTTGAAGTATTGGCAACGGACGGTGACACGCACTTGGGTGGTGACGACGTAGATGAGGCTATCATTCAATGGTTGGCTGATGAGTTCAAAGCAGACGAAGGTTTGGATTTGCGTCAAGACCCAATGGCTTTGCAACGTTTGAAAGAAGCTGCTGAAAAAGCGAAGATCGAGTTGTCATCAACAACATCAACTGAGATCAACTTGCCTTACATTATGCCTGTGAATGGTATTCCAAAACACTTGGTGCGTACTTTGCAACGTGCGAAGTTCGAGCAATTAATCTCAAGCATCGTAGAACGTACAATCGCTCCATGTCGTTCAGCACTTCAAAATGCTGGATTGAGTACAAGTGATATCGATGAGGTGATCTTGGTGGGTGGATCTACACGTATTCCGGTAATTCAAGATGCTGTTCAACGTTTCTTCGGTAAAGCGCCTTCAAAAGGAGTTAACCCGGATGAAGTAGTAGCAATTGGTGCTGCGATCCAAGGAGGTGTTTTGACAGGTGAAGTGAAAGATGTCTTGTTGTTGGATGTGATTCCACTTTCTTTGGGAATTGAAACAATGGGTGGTGTATTCACGAAATTGATCGAAGCAAATACAACGATCCCAACTAAAAAGTCAGAAACATTCTCAACGGCAGCAGATAACCAACCTGCAGTAGATATCCATGTATTGCAAGGTGAGCGTCCAATGGCAACGGATAACAAAACGTTAGGACGATTCTCGTTGACAGATATTCCACCTGCGCCACGCGGTGTTCCACAGATCGAAGTAACTTTTGATGTGGATGCGAATGGTATCATGCATATCTCTGCTAAGGATAAGGGAACTGGTAAAGAGCAATCGATCAAGATTGAGGCTTCTTCCGGTTTGTCTGATGACGAGATCAAGCGCATGAAAGCGGAGGCAGAAGCAAATGCTGAGGCAGACAAAAAACGTCGCGAGGATGCAGAGACTTTGAACAAAGCGGATTCATTGATCTTCCAAACGGAGCGTCAATTGAAAGAATATGGAGATAAGATCCCGGCTGATAAAAAGCAACCGATCGAGGATGCATTGGCAGCATTGAAGACTGAGTTCGAAGCAAAGAACATGGCGAACTTAGATGCAGCAATGGAGCGTTTGAATACAGCATTCCAAGCAGCATCTCAAGACATGTATAATGCAGCGAACGCGGGCGGAGGTGATGCAGGTGCACAGGCAGATGCAGGAAATCCTGGAGACGAAGTAACCGACGTTGATTTCGAAGAAGTGAACGACAAAAAATAAGAAGTACCCCGAAAAAAAGCCTGCTCATTGAGCAGGCTTTTTTTGTTTGGAAGTGGTTGGTATAAAAGTCTATTCGCGCACAAGTTCAACGAATCCGTGCCCCTCGATGATTTCGCCGTTTAAGGCGTTAATCTTGTACATGTAGAAATAGGTTCCTTCAGCTGCTGGAACACCATCAATTTCTCCATTCCATTCCGGAGATACACTTTTACCGCTAAACACCGCAGTTCCCCAGCGGTTCAAGATCGTCAATTCGATATCAATAACATTTGTAGCAGAGACGAAGAAAAGGTCGTTATCGCCATTACCATCAGGTGTGAAAATGTTGTAGGTTTCAATCACCGGATTCGGCGGTATTGGATAAGTGCATGAACCATCACTAACGGTTGCTGCAGGATTGTAATTCAAAGCGAGAGGATCTGTACAGCCACAAATATCAACCGAAATTACCAGCGCTGCAGTATCCGCACAATTCCCTTGAGTAACGATCAATTGAATTGTTGCAGAAGCGGTATATTGTTGCTGTTGTGAGGACAAGTCGTTCACGCTCGCTGTTTGTCCGTTCCCGAAATTCCAATTACAAGTTCCAAGGTTTTGACTAGTGTTCGTGAAATTTACCGTAAGCGGTGAACATCCAGAAATGATATCGGCATTAAAATCTGCCACTGGTGGATTGGTAGGCGTGACTTGTGCGGAATCGTAACGATAACAGCCATCGGATTCAATCGTTAAATAATACCATCCTGTTCCCAAATTGGTCCATACAGAGGCATTGATCTGATTCGGGTTAGTGGCTCCGGGACCATTCCAAGTATAAACTGGCGGATCATTGAACGTTCCGGTCATAGTTACATACACTGCACCGCTATTACTTCCACATGCAGTAGGCTGAGCTGCTACTTGGTCAATATTCCATGGCATAGGTGTTATGGTTGCTAATGCGGAATCGATCAACGGACAGCCAAAAGGAGAGATACCTGTGACGCTATAGTATCCGCTGGATGTTGGAGTGAAATTTTCACCGATCGTAGTTCCTTCCCAAGTGTATATTGGAAAAGGATAATTTGAGCTTGCTGTAAAGCTCTCAGTTTCATTTGCGCAGAATTGCAGGTCAGGTCCGGCACTTACGTAAGAGGTGTCAAACAATACGATTACGGAATCAACTTGATTACAAACCGCTCCAAAGTAAATGTCATCGATGATAAAGTCATTTCCACCGCCTGTAGTATTTTGGTTCACAATACACAACTGTGCGGTATTGTTCAAGCCAGAATTCCATGTTTGATAGAATTGATTCCAGGTACAAGCAACTGGTGTTGTAGCGAAAATTGGTCCTAATTGCACCCCGTTTATAGTAAATTGCAAGTTGGATACGTTTGGATCGTTCAATGCATTTCCAATCCATGCAGAGAAGACAAAATCTGTGTTGTTACTTACATTCACTGATTGACACCAAACAGCCGTATTTGGGGTGCTGCTACCGTTTGCAATCAACATGTTCCCGGGGCCGGTTGCGGTGTGGTCCACACAATTCGAAAAATTCGTGTGTGTTAAATTCGGTGAGGTAGCGATAGCATATTGTCCCGGGTTTGAAAGCAAGCCCCAAGCACCACCGGTTCCATAAATGTAAGAACTTGTAAATCCGACGTTACCCGATTCAAAATCACCATTTACAACCAAGTTCGGGGTCTCGTTTGAAACTGAAAGGATCACCGTATCGGTTTGAGAAACGGTAAATTGACTGCTGTTAGAACCATTTCCCCAACTGTGGTATTGGTATCCTGAAGGAAGCTGGTAGGTGATCGTTTGTCCCGGACAAAGTAGGGTGTCATTTCCTAAATTGAGAATTGGGAACAATTCGCATTGTGCGTGAAGTAGTTGGGAAAGTCCAATAGTGAGAAATAATGAGATCAAACGCATGATGCTAAAATTTAGTAAACATTTAGCAAAGAAACGATAAAAGGATTTAGTTGGTTGCATGAGTTACTTGATTTTAACGAAATTAACACCTTTTTCGCTGCTTGTAATTTTTGTACCTTTGCCACATGAAATTTGAAGAACTTGGTCTGAATGAAATGGTACTTGAAGCGGTTCATCACATGGGCTTTGAGAATGCAACTCCAATTCAAGATCAAGCTATTCCGCTAATCATTGCTCAAAACGACTTATTGGCTTGTGCACAGACGGGAACAGGAAAAACAGCTGCTTTTTTATTACCAATCTTACATAAGATAACCGGTAAGGAAGACACCTCTATCAACACCCTGATCTTAGTGCCGACCCGAGAATTGGCTGTGCAGATTGAGCAAGAGATACAAGGATTGAGTTACTTTGTTTCTGTTGGCTCTATGGCGATCTACGGAGGTGGAGATGGTGCGAAGTGGGATGAGCAGAAACAAGTGTTGATCGAGGGAACTGATATCATTGTGGCAACTCCTGGTAAATTGCTTTCCCATATGATGCAAGGCTATGTGAATTTTGATCAATTGGAGCATTTGGTTTTGGATGAAGCCGATAAGATGTTGGATATGGGGTTTGCTGAGGATATAGAACGAATCATTCGCTATTTACCGAAGAAGCGACAAACACTTATGTTCAGTGCTACGATGCCGCCTAAGATTAAAAAATTAGCCGAAAAAATCTTGATCAATCCAAGAGAGATTGCTTTGTCTATCTCAAAACCGGCAGCTGGGGTGGCTCAGCATGTACATTTATGTACGGATGATCAAAAGAATGGATTGGTAAAGCACATTGTAGATGTACGCCAGGACTATTCTGCGATTATCATCTTTACTTCTCAAAAGAGTAAAGTTGGAGACATTGTTTACTATTTGAAGAAACAAGGATTTAAAAATACTGAAGGTCTGTCTTCTGCTTTGGAACAAGATCGCCGCGAAGAGGTGTTACGCGGTTTTCGCTCGAAAAGGACACGTATACTTGTTGCGACGGATGTTATGAGTCGCGGGATAGATATCAAAGAGATCAATATGGTGATTAACTACGATGCTCCGCGCGATGCAGAGGATTATGTTCACCGTATAGGAAGAACAGCCCGTGCAAATACAAAAGGAGAGGCTTTCACTCTAATCAATCCTAAGGATATGCCTAAATTGGCAAGTATAGAAAGATTGATCGAGCAGGAGATCGAGCGTTTACCGATGCCGGAGCATTTAGGGATGGCGCCTGAATGGAATCCGGGGTCCAAGGGAAATAAAAAACGAAAGAAACGTCCATTTAAAAAGCGACCTAAAAAGCAAGAAGGAGTATAAGCAAAAAGGGCTGACGAAATTGTCAGCCCTTTGTATTATTATGGAACTTTATATTATTGCTTCACGACTTTCAATAAGTTGCCTTGCAAATTTTCAGCGGAAACTTTGATGTAGTAAGAACCATTTTCCAATGTGTTCAAATTCAAATCTACTGATTGATTTCCTGCTTTCAACATAGAAGTTTGCACCAATTGACCAGTAACACTATAAATTTCGATCGTGATATCTTGGTCACTCACTGAATTCAAAGTCAAGCTAACAACATCATTTGTTGGGTTCGGGTACAAGCTCGCTTCAATAGTAGGCAAATCGTTTGTTGATGCACTAGCTTGACACTGATCGATAACTTCTTGCACTTTGGTGCGCATATTTGCTAAAGACTGGGCTTGTGTTCCAGCTTGGGAGTCCCAAAGGTCCCATTTGATTTTTTTGTCTGCACAGCTGATCACATTGATTGTAGGGAATCCAAGTGGTGCGTAAATATTCAAATTCAGCTGTAAAGGAGTCTCATTAATGATCGGATAAGGAGTTCCTGTAACCCAGTCTCCTTGAGTACTGCCACCAGTACCATTCAAAGCATTCGCAGCAGTTGCAGCATCACCTTCATAAAAAAGAACAACTACTTCATTGGTGCCGTTTGGACCAAACTCTGTGTAAAGATCTTCCAGATAGTGAGCATTGTGGAAGTTCCAGCACGGTCCACACCAAGTTGCTGATACGTCCAATAAGACTACTTTACCACTGTTCAAGTAATTGTACAAATTGTGACTGTTACCGTTAATGTCTACAACGGTGAAATCAGGAGCTGTAGCTCCGATCTGTGCGGATGCAGCGGAGATTGCTGCAACAGCTAAAAGGGAAGTAAAGAATTTTTTCATGTGTTTTAGCATTTTGTTCATGCAATGATAAGTGATTGGATGATACAGAATTGTGAAAAAAACACACTCAAATTGGAAAGCTAATGCAATAAAAAAGTCCCGACCAAAGGCCAGGACTTTCTATTCAAACAGGTGTGGATTACTTTATTTTTTCAATGAGTCAACTACAGCTTTGAACGCCTCAGGGTGGTTCATTGCTAAGTCAGCTAAAACTTTACGGTTCAATTCGATACCGCTTTTGTTTACAGCACCCATGAATTGAGAATAGCTCATTCCGTGTACACGTGCACCAGCGTTAATACGCTGAATCCACAATGAACGGAAGTTTCTTTTCTTTTGTTTACGACCTTCGTAGGCGTATAACAAACCTTTTTCAATAGCGTTTTTCGCTACTGTCCATACATTTTTTCTACGGCCGTAGTATCCTTTGGCCAACTTCATAAAGTTCTTTCTGCGAGCTCTAGAAGCAACGTGATTTACCGATCTTGGCATAACTTTTAGTTTTTTAATAGTAAGTGCAGCACTATTTCAGCTGGCTTGGTACTTAATATTGGGTTAAACAATACCGAAGTATCTCAGTCGAAGGACTGATTACTTCATATTCAACATCAATTTAACATTAGACAAATCTGATTCGTGAACCAAACCTGCGTGAGTCAAATTACGTTTTTGCTTTTTGGTCTTTTTCGTGAGAATGTGGCTTTTGAAAGCATGCTTTCTCTTGATCTTACCAGATCCAGTTACCGTGAAACGCTTCTTGGCACTGGAATTTGTTTTCATTTTTGGCATTTCTCTTTTTTTTAAAAGTTAACACACTGTTTGAATGTTGCAGTTACACTGCTATTTCTTTTTCGGATTGATCATTACAATCATTCGTTTACCTTCCAATTTTGGCATTTGTTCCAAAACACCTACGTCGCCCAACTCTTGAACAAATTTCAACAACAATAGCTCTCCACGGTCCTTGAAAACAATTGTTCTACCACGGAAGAACACATAAGCTTTCACTTTTGAACCTTCTTCCAAGAACTTGCGAGCATGGGTTAATTTGAATTGGAAATCGTGATCATCCGTGTTCGGACCGAAACGAATTTCCTTCAAGATCACCTTGCTTTGCTTGGCTTTCAATTCCTTTTGTTTCTTCTTTTGGTTGTATAAGAACTTACGGTAATCCATGATCTTACAAACCGGAGGAACAGCATTTGGTGAAATCTCAACAAGATCTAACTCTTGTTCTTCAGCCATACGCAATGCGTCTTGGGTTGAAACTACACGTGGTTCTTCACCTTCTACGACCAAACGGATCTCACGCGCGGTGATCTTTCCGTTGATCTTGTGTTGTTCATTGTCCTCTTTTCTTACAAAAGGTCTTTTGTTGTCTCTTTTCATTCAGTATTTTAAACAGTTGTCGACAATTCGTTTTCTATTACTTCACGAACCAAATTTGAAAATGCTTCTACAGACATAGAACCTTTATCACCCTCACCACGTTGGCGAACAGATACTTCTTTTAGCTCTGCTTCTTTTTCACCAACAATCAGCATGAATGGGATCTTTTTCAATTCTGCTTCACGTATTTTCTTTCCAATTTTTTCGTTTCTGTCGTCAACGAATCCGCGAATATCGGAATTATTTAGCAATTCCGAAACTTCTTTTGCGTAGTCGTTGTATTTATCACTAATCGGTAAGATCGCAACTTGGTCAGTTGTTAACCAAAGCGGGAAATCACCAGCGCAGTGTTCTAACAATACCGCCACGAATCTTTCCATCGAACCGAATGGTGCTCTGTGAAGCATTACCGGTCTGTGTTTTTGATTGTCGGCTCCTGTATATTCCAATTCAAAACGCTCCGGAAGGTTGTAATCTACTTGGATCGTACCCAACTGCCACTCACGTCCCAAGGCATCCTGAACCATGAAATCTAATTTCGGTCCGTAAAAAGCTGCTTCGCCGTATTCTACTACAGTTGGCAAACCTTTCTCCGCTGCGGCTTCGATGATCGCCTGTTCAGCTTTAGCCCAATTTTCATCTGAACCAATATACTTCGAAGGATTCTCAGGATCACGCAAAGAAATCTGCGCTTTGAATTTTTCAAATTTCAAGGTCTTGAAAATATACAAAACCAAGTCGATCACTTTTTTGAACTCATCTTTCACTTGATCTTGCATACAGAATATATGCGCGTCATCTTGAGTAAACCCACGAACACGAGTCAAACCGTGAAGTTCACCACTTTGCTCATATCGATAAACAGTACCAAACTCAGCAAAACGAGCCGGCAGATCTTTATATGAACGCGGTTTAGATTTGAAGATCTCACAGTGATGCGGGCAGTTCATTGGCTTTAGCAAGAACTCTTCATCCGGGTCCGGAGTTTTGATCGCCTGAAATGAATCAGCACCATATTTTTCATAGTGACCAGAAGTGATATAAAGTTCTTTGTTTCCGATATGTGGAGTGATCACTTGCTCATATCCTGCTTTGCGCTGTGCACGTTTCAAAAAGTTCTCTAATCGCTCACGAAGAGCAGCTCCTTTCGGAAGCCACAACGGCAAACCTTGTCCAACTTTTTGAGAAAAGGTAAATAATTCCAATTCTTTACCAACCTTGCGGTGATCACGTCGTTTTGCTTCCTCTAGACGTTCTAAGTACTCCGTCAATTCTGCTTGCTTCGGGAAGGTAATCCCGTAAACTCGCGTCAATTGCTTATTCTTTTCATCACCTCGCCAGTAGGCCCCGGCAATAGAGGTTAATTTAACAGCTTTGATGAAACCGGTATCCGGAATATGAGGTCCGCGACAAAGGTCAGTAAAGTTCCCTTGAGTATAGAAAGTAATTGAACCGTCTGGAAGATCTTGAATCAATTCAATTTTATAGGGGTCTTCCTTTTCCGTAAAGAAGGCCAAAGCATCCGCTTTCGAAACTTCTTTTCGAACGTACGGGTTTTTCTGCTTCGCAAGCTCCTTCATTTTCTCTTCGATCTTAGGAAGATCTTCTTCGCGGAATGTATGTCCCATGAAGTCTACATCATAATAATACCCGTTGGCAATTGGAGGTCCTATAGCCAATTTAATTCCCGGATAGAAAAATTCAAGAGCTTCTGCCATCAAATGAGCAGAGGAGTGCCACATGGTCGACTTTCCTTCGTCATCATTCCAGGTTAATAATTGCAAATTACAATCACCAGGAAGCGCTCGTGTTGCATCGATCACTTCACCATTCACCTTTGCAGCCAGTACATTTCTGGCCAAACCTTCAGAAATGCTAAGAGCAACATCTAATGCTGTTGCTCCTGCTTCGTATTGTCTAACTGATCCGTCAGGAAGAGTTATATTAATCATGTTTGAAAAAATTTATGCGAAGTTAGCCAAAAAAGGCCACAACTTCATATGTCTTCATTAGTTTTTAGGCTTTATGTCCGTAAACCAAAACGATGGCCTCTTTACCACTTTTACCTGCACCAATTGAATACTCAATGTGAACGTTTTTCAAGCGCTCAACTTCAGGTACTTTCTTGCGGTAAGCTGTATTCAGGTCTTTAGTAGAAATGGTAAAGTTCTTGCCTTGCATGTTCTTATACTCTTTCACCAATGTTCTATCACTTACATCAGCTGGAGCATCATAAATGCGGATAGTAACCGGGCTTACGGCTTTTTTACAACCGATAGCGATTTGGTACTCATTTGGCAAGAACATAAATAATTCAACGGATTTAGTTTGTTTGGTTCCACCGTTAAAATACGTGATCTTAGATCCTTCGTAACGTGTCCCTTTGATCAGGTCCTTGCAATCTTGTTTCAACGTATTCACAGCGGCATCAAATGCACCGTCTCCTTGTCCTGTAGTTACGCTTAACAACAAGAAAAGACCGAGAGATAAAATTAAATTAATTTTTAGCGTCTTCATGTTGTTTATTTAGTAGGTGAAACAATGTTGTTACGCAGATCAGTTACCGCTTTTGCCAGAGTGTCGAACTCAGCAGGAGTCAATTTTGGTACTTCAAAATTGGCATTACTGTCAGCCTTCTTAACTGATTCTAGGTTGTTGTAAGTATTGAAAACATCTTCAAACATTTTGATCACCGCCTGAAGTCTTTTGTCATCCTTTGCAGGATGCTTTTTCAATCCTTTAATCGTGTTTTTCAAAAGCAACATCTGATCTACCAATGCAGTACCAAGATCCCCCTTCTTACGTGAATCCTCAATGCCTAAATAAAGGCCTTCAGCCCAAGCTCCCGCGAACTGAATTGCCGCTAAATATTTTAGATCATTGTCATCCATGTAAGCATCTGATTTATCCTGAATGTCATAAATCAAATCTGTCAATGCTTCTTTGTTTCCCAAATTCTTATCGAACTTCTCGATAATTGCTTTGTCAGAGAACACACTTTCCATACCGACTTTTGAACCTAGGTTTTGAACAGCGATCAAGTATTCGCGCGCTTCTTGAGTTTTGTTGTTGATAGCACAATATGCCAAATCAGCCGAATAAACACCTAAATTCAACAAACGGTCGATGTTTTGAAGGTATTTGTCTGCGTTAGCAACCGGATTTGTTTTCCCTTTTTGATAGGTCAATCCTGCACTTTGAAACGTTTGTGCCAGGGTGATAGGCTGCGGAAGGATGAAATCGTCCTCATCGGATGATTCATTGGTTGGAATATCAACCGTCACTTCTGCTTTGTCTTTTTCATTGCTGTTTCCTGAACATCCTTGCAGAAATAATGTGGCTGCAAGTACGGGAATAGTGATCTTCATTTTTCTAGACATTTGTATAGATTTCCTTTTTGAGGTGTAAAGAAACAAAGAAAAACAGCACGATATCATACAAGTTTTCAACATTTTACTAAATTTGGTTGAAACCGAATCATTTCAACTTGAAGCACTATCCTCTACTGATTCCTGCTACCGGATTGTTTCTGGGTTCTATTATTCTGTACCGGTTTATCTTACCGGTCAATGTGCTTTTGCCGGCCCTAATCTGTTTTCTATTTTTAATATTCTGCTTTCGTCGCAGGCTGTTTAATCAAGCAAGTCATCCCCACATCCGTTTACTGATCGTCTTTATGCTGTTCCTGCAATTGGGAATGCTACAGTTTTCAGTGAATGACTATCGTCATCTAAATTTTCGACCAACTACTTCCAAAGGCATTTATTCTCTTGTTGGACGTGTCGCAGAAGTTAAAAAATGGGAGGCTTCAAAAGGGAGTTATATCATTGATCTGGAGTTTGTAAGGAACGGCAATGAGCTAAAACCAGTATCGGGTAAAGTATTGGTCTACGAACAATTTTCGACTCTTCAAGAGCGGTTGGAACCAGATCAATTTTTAGGAATTTCCGGTGTTGTTTATCCCATACAGAACAAGAATAATCCGGGAGAATTTGATGCAGAATTCTATTACGGCACCAAAGGTGTTTCCGGAGCGGTTTTCTTGCGTTCCGATCAGCGAATCACCTTGGGTAATCAATATACCATATCGGGATTCTTTGAGCGATGGCGGACTTATTTATCTAGATCTATGGAGGTACATTTAGATGGTGTTTTTTTGGGAGTTGCCAAGGCTTTGATCCTGGGAGATAAATCGGATCTGGATCAAGATACTGTTCGTGTATTTTCAAACACTGGTTCGATGCACGTTTTGGCGGTTTCTGGAATGCATATTGGAATGTTCCTGTTGCTCTTCAACGCCATATTCTCTATGTTCCCAAAATGGTTTTCAAAAAGATCAGCCTTATTTTGGTCCATCGCGCTGATTTGGATCTATGGAGCTCTTTCAGGAGCTTCGCCTTCAGTGATGCGTGCCGTGATCATGTTCAGTATTTTGGCTTTGGGTCAATTATTCTTTCGAAAACAGCATACTGTAAACAGTTTGTTCTTATCAGCAATAGTTTTGTTCTTTATTGATCCGTATGTGTTATTCGATATTGGTTTTCAGCTCACTTATGCGGCCATGTTTGGTTTGATCTTTTTATACCCGGGGATCTCACCCATAGTCAGATTTAAGAATAAATGGTTACAGATGGGGTGGGAGGGAACAGCAGTGGGGCTTGCGGCAACAATTACGACAACACCGTTAACGCTTTTTTGGTTTTATCAATTTCCGAATTACTTCGCTTTGGCCAATATTGGGGTCATGATCTTTGGTTTTTTTGTGCTGGTGGCAGGGATCATCTTTTTATTGACATCCTGGATTCCATTGCTGAATGGGTTTGTAGCTTTCTTGTTTGCGATTTCCATCACCGCTTTAGTCACCTGGGTTACTTGGGTAGAAAGTCTTCCCGGTTCAGTTTCCGGCGGTTTTCATGTTTCATTGGTCCAACTTTGCATTTCCCTGTTGGTAATGATTCTGCTCTTTTATTTCGTCCAGGTAAAGCAATACATTTTGCTCGGTGTCGGACTCGTTTTTTCTTGTTTGATCTGGATATGTGTTGACCGATTTGTATATTTTCAGCAAAGTGAACTGATCGTTCCCGTATCGAAGCAATTTCAATTGATTTGCAGATTAGAAGATAAGGCTCTGGTTCTCTATCAACCAGAACAAGAGGATGTGTTGAAGATTCCCAGAGAAACGCAGAATTATTTGAAATTTGCAGGTGTTAATAAACGAGTGATTCCTTTGAACAAAGACCATCTTACGGTAAATTGGGGAAAAGAAAAGATACAGTGTCATCGCTCAAAATACGGATGGAAAGTGTCACTCAATGGACAGTCTTTTTTTTATAGAACTTCGGGTTTACCTCAGAATGGTGAGTCTAATGAATGGCAGTCAATAAAAGTACAGCGATTGAATAATCCGAATGGAGAATTTAAACCGGTTATTACATTCTTGAATTGATCCCTAAATTGTGATTCTTTGAAACGTTTTAGTTGGTTTGATGTTTCAGAATGAACTTCAGCTACTTCGTTGGAATGTAAATGACATTTTTTTACCGTTTAAAAACGAAATCTGTTAATTCGTGAATTCGTATCACGCTATCCAATTGAAATTACCGATTTTTGCCCCGTGAAAATAAATCTGCGCGCAGCCATTTTGATCCTAATGATCTTTACATGTTCTTTTGTGTGGGGACAGCGTGAGATTCGTGCATTACGCATCGAACAGGAAGTGATTTTAGATGGTTATCTGAATGAACCATTTTGGGCACAGGCTGAAGTAGCAGATTCGTTTAGAACTAATTTTCCTACAGTTGGAGAGTTAACTCCTTTCAAAACGGAAGTTCGTATCGTATATGGTTCTGATGCTATTTATTTTGGGGTAACACTCTATGACCCAAATCCAGACTCAATTTTGGCGGTACTTTCCCAGCGAGATGATTTCGGAAATGCAGATTGGTTCGGAGTTTTGATCGACCCCTATGGAGCAGGGCAAAATGGATTTGGTTTCTACACCACAGCGGCTGGAGTTGAATTAGACGCCATTCTTGGTCAAAATTCCATGGATATAACATGGAATGCGGTATGGAAAAGTAAGGCAGTTCTCACTAAACATGGTTGGAGTTTGGAAATGCGTATTCCTTTCACGCAACTTCGATTTCCTGAAATTCCAGTGCAAGAATGGAAGATCAATTTTAAACGACAGGTGCGGCGCAGAAGACAAAATTCATTCTGGAATGAAGTGAAACCTCAGGTGTTTGGTGAGTTAACACAAAGTGGAAATGTTTTAGGAATTGAGAATATCAAAAGCCCGCTTCGATTATCCTTGTCACCATACACCACCGGATACGTTGAGAATTATTACAACGAACAGAATGGTATACAGGAGTGGCGATTCAGACCTCGTTTTGGAATGGATCTCAAGTATGGTTTGTCTGAATCATTTACATTGGATGCAACCTTAGTTCCTGATTTTGGACAGGCCGTTTCAGATCGATTGATCTTGAACCTTAGTCCTTTTGAAGTCCGTTACAACGAGAACAGACCGTTTTTCCTCGAGGGGATGGACCTATTTGGTTTGGGTGATGTGTTTTATACCAGAAGAATTGGAGACCGCACGTATAAAGGTGAGTATGTAGTTGATTCCTTGCAATCAACTGGAAACGAGGTGTTGAGTGCTCCTTCACAAGCGCAGTTGATCAATGCGATGAAGGTTTCGGGAAGAACAAAAAAAGGATTAGGGATTGGTGTGTTCAATGCGATCGAGCAGCGTGCAGAGGTGAGGTTTCGAGATTCTTTGGGGGTAGAACGAAAAGCTTTAGCACATCCTTTTTCAAATTACAATGTGCTTGTGTTTAGTCAGAATCTTAGAAATAACGGGAATTTATCTGTTGTGAACACCCAAGTATTCAGGCGAGAAGTTAAAGCTTTGAACAATGTTACGCATATGGAGCTTTCATTGTTCAATAAGGACCGCATGTACAATTTGGTTGGGAATTCTCAGTTCTCAAGTAACCAATTATCCGGAGTAGTAAGGAATGGCCATACGGCCTACTTGTCGTTTGGAAAAGTACAAGGAGACCTGACTTATAACATTGATTATTACGAATGCAGTGACAGCTACGACCCAAATGAACTAGGGTTTTTAGCGCGCAACAATTACAGAGGTGTTTTTGGAAAAGTTCGATTGGTGGGCTACAAACCTTGGAGAAACATGCTTCGAAGAACAGTGAGTGCCAACACAAGCATTGAATATTTGTATACACCTTCACGTTTCAACTATTGGAGTGTAACTGCTTCTGCCAATGCTACTTTTCGCAATTTCTTGACGGCTGGAGTCGACCTGAATATGTGGCCTGTTCCGGAATACGATTATTTTGAATCCAGAACAGAAGGTGTGCCCGTGATTTTCCCAAGAAGTATTCAGTTTGGCGGTTTTTACTCGAGTGACTATTCCAAAAAATATGCGTTGGATTTTTCGTTGTATAATCGGTTTTATGCCCAAAAAGGCATGTACATTATTGAAGGAGAAGTATCACCACGTATCCGTTTTTCCAATAAGTTATTCGTTGTATTAACAACTGGGATAACGAAGTTTGCTAAGAACTATGGATTTGTGCGTGTTACAGATACGCTTTATACTAACCAGATCACCATTGGAACAAGAGATCGTTGGATCGTAAACAACTCGATTTCGGCAGATTATACGTTTACCAACCGTATGGGAATGGTTTTAAAATTGAACCATTACTGGCAAGAAGTAAAATACGATTGGTTTACGGCTCTTCAAGAAAATGGGGATCAGTTATCTACCAATTATAAAGGCTTGGATGCTTTGGGTCAGGCCATACATAACACTTCGTTTAACGCTTTCACAGTAGACTTGAGTTTTCGTTGGGTCATGTATCCGGGAAGTGAATTGTTGTTCTTGTGGAAGTATAACATCTATGCTCAAAAGAATAGTTTAGATTACAACTATTTCAGAACGTTCGAGGACCTATTTGACCAACCTCAATTGAACTCTTTTTCCATAAAAGCGCTATTCTTTTTGGATGCAGGGCGTCTTAAACGAAAAAAGAAGAGTTAGTTTGGGATACGAACGTTTATGTCACCACACTTGAAGTGGCCTTTAGGACAAGATTTTCCACCATGTAATCCGCATGGACGACAATCTAATTTTTCTTGAACTTCTTTAACCTCACTATCTTCGGCCAAAGGGCCAAACCCAAAATCAGGTATTGTGGCACAGAAAAATGCAGTTGTTGGCGTGTTCATTGCTGAAGCAATGTGTAAAGGTCCGGAATCATTGACAAAACATCGGGTTGCATTAGCGATCAGCGCGGCAGATTCCATTAATGACAGTTCACCGGCTAAGTTGTTTTTATCAGGAATACCAGCTTCAGTTTGAATGCGTTTGCAAAGTTCGCGATCACCTGGTCCGCCCAACAGATAAACGTCCCCCTTGTTTTTTAACTGAAGCGCTAATTCTACCCATTTACTTTCTGGTAATTGTTTGGTGAACCAAACGGAAGCAGGAGCAAGCGTGAAAAAGCTGGCCGTTTTGTATTTATCAACTTGGTTAAAATCCGATTTCGAAGGAAACAGAGAAGGCCGCATACGGCTCACAGCACCCAGATGCGCAATTGTCTCCAAATTTCGCTCAACCTCATGTTTACCATTTCCAATTTCGTGTTTGATCTTTCGAGTATAAGAAAAGGAAAAAGGGTTTTTATCAAAGCCGATCTTCTCTTTTGATCCAGACCTCCAAGCGATAAGTCCTGAGCTACCAAAGCGGTGCAAATTGATTACTGTTGTGTATTTTTCGCCTCGAATTAGTTTGATAAGTCGAAAGATTTGTTTCCACTTACCTTGTTTCTTATCGAAGACCCAAATATGATTGACATGTGGGTTATTTTGCACTAAACTTTCATTGCCTTTACGCACGAGCAGGTCGATTTGTGCATCCGGAAAAAGTCGGCGTAATTCACTCAATACGGGTGTTGCAAGGATAACATCTCCTAGAAAGGCCGTTTGAATAATGAGGAATTTTTGCATGGGGTAAAGGTAAGCTAAAATCGGTTTTAGGAGTAATGTTTCAAAGTTGCAACTTTGAAACTTTCGAACTTAGCAAAGTTGCTAAGTTCGAAATTCGGATTGTTGCGACAATGGAGATTTGTAAAGTTGCAACTTTATAACATTTTGAAATTTAAAGCTCAAAATTGTCGAATCAATTCCACCACATCCCCTCTTATTAAATGCAACCGATAATGATGCAATTCATATTCCTTATCCAATATTCCTGCGTCTGCAAGAATTCCGATATGCCTTTGTATAGTTGGCTCACTAACCTTTAGAACTTTCGCAAGATCTCTTGCTCTTAGTCCAGGGTTTTCATGCAATAATTCAACTATAGACAAACGTATCGCATTACTTAAAGCGTCGAATACAAATGCGCGTTTTTGAACCCAAATTGGGTATTGAAATGATTTAGATGCTCCCATTTTGTTGATTTGTTTAGCTGAATTTAGTGCGAACTATTTGAATTGCAGGTATTTGAATTTTTGAAAGTTTTACTTATTTTATAAATAAAGCGGTAATTACAATCATTAATGTGTTACATAATTAAAAGAACCAGTCTTTTGTTAATAGATCACTTTCAACTTCATAGCCCGTCCTCAACTTTTCAACTATTTTTGTGAGTAATACAATTGATTTCGAATGAGCAAGCATTTTATACTGTTGATTATTACTGTTTCGACTACGCTATTTGGTTGGTCACAATCTTATTGGCAACAAAAAGTTGATTACAAAATTCAAGTGCGTTTAGATGACAAAAAGCACATCTTACATGGATTTGAAGAGTTTACATACACCAATAATTCTCCTCAAACGCTCGACTTCTTGTATATACACTTATGGGCAAATGCTTATAACGGTGGAAACACGGCTTTGGGTAAACAGTTGTATAACGGGGGAGAGCAATTGCTTCAATTCGGTAATGACTCCATCAAAGGCGGGGTAGATTCTTTGAACTTTCAAGTGAACGGAACTCCTTTGAAGTGGGAATTTGATCCACAACATCCGGATATTGCTAAAGTTTATTTAACCGAAGCTTTGCGCTCTGGACAAAAAGTGACCATTACTACGCCTTTCCGAGTGAAAATACCATCTGGTGAGATCTCTCGCTTGGGACATGTGGGGCAGTCATATCAAATTACACAATGGTATCCAAAACCGGCTGTTTATGACAAGAACGGATGGAATCAAATGCCTTACCTAAATCAAGGAGAATTTTATTCCGAATACGGAACCTTTGACGTATCGATCACCTTGCCCAAAAATTATGTTGTGGGCGCCACCGGTGATCTGCAAACTGAAAGTGAAATTGCTTTCTTAAATGATCTGGCTCAAAAAACGGCTTCCAATATTGATTCCTACAAGGAAAAAGAAAAACGTGCCAATACCTTTCCTCCTTCAGATTCAGAGATGAAAACGATTCGTTATATTCAGAAGGACGTGCATGATTTTGCTTGGTTTGCGGATAAACGCTATTTGGTTTTAAAAGGTGAGGTAGAATTGCCTCATTCAAAACGAAAAGTGACTTCATGGGCCATGTTTACTCCGCGAAATGCCGGTTTGTGGAAGAAATCGATCGAGTATATCAACGATGGCACTTATTATTATTCTCTATGGAATGGCGATTACCCGTATAATCAAGTGACTGCCGTGGATGGAACAATTTCTGCCGGTGGAGGTATGGAATATCCTAACGTAACGGTTATTGGAAATAGTTCAAATGCCATGGAATTGGAGATAGTGATTGTGCACGAAGTTGGTCACAACTGGTTCTATGGAATTCTAGGGTCGAACGAACGTGTACATGGTTGGATGGATGAAGGGATGAATACCTTGAACGAGTTGCGCTATATCTACACCAAGTATCCGAATAACAAGAACATGACGGACATGGTGCGTGGCGAAATGTTCCATGCCGATCATTGGAGTCATTACGATATGGCTGACCTTTCGTATAAAATGATTGCGAAATTAGGAGAAGACCAACCGATTGAAACGCATTCAGCTGACTTTACAAGCGCTAATTACGGTGCGGTAATGTATATGAAAACTGGTTTGGTCTTTAACTATTTGAAAGAATACCTTGGCGATAAGGTGTTTGACCAATGTATGCAGACTTATTTCGAAGAGTGGAAATTCAAGCATCCGCAGCCTGAAGATATGAAGGCAACGCTTGAACGTGTTTCAGGTAAAGATCTTTCATGGGTTTTTGGCGACTTGATCCAAACTACGAAGCATATCGATTTCAAAGTGAAAAGCGTGAAATTGACCAAGCAAGGAACCGCAGTAACTGTCGTGAACAAAGGTCAAGTAATTAGCCCGGTTGAAATAGTTGTAGTTGGTTATTCAAATGGTAAGACTGTGGATACGGTCTGGACAGGTCCTGTAGACGGTGAAGCCACTATTCTTTTTAATCAGAGCATTGATGAAGTGGTTTTGAATGCATCAAACCGTACTCCTGACTTGAATCAAGCGAATGATTATTGGCACAGGAAAGGTCTTTTCGGAAAAGTAGAACCGCTGAAAGTTGAGTTTTTAATTGGAGATAATGAAGTGCGTCAATCCAATGTGTTCTGGACACCAATGTTGGGTGGAAACAAGTACGACAAGTTTATGCTGGGATTGGCTTTCCACAACAATGCGATTCCATTTAATCGTTTACAATACTTACTAGCTCCTATGTATTCCTTCGGAGGAAAACGTGTTTCCGGAATTGCTGATATCAGTATGAGTTTTCTTCCGGCCAATACGCTGAAAGTGTCTCGCTTTGGATTGTCGCTGCGATCATTTAAGAACGACACCATCCTACGTGGTAATGACGGATATTATGTGAGTGCTCAACCTTATTGGTTTGCGAAGATCGGTAACCGAAAAGCAGCAAGTCCGGTAAGTCAGCAGATCTTAGTACAGGGTATGTATCGTTTGGATGTTTTCGGTCCATCTCAGCGCGAACTTGTTGGTGGTTATGTAAAGTACGATTACAAGTTCAAGCGTCCGGATCATGAAATTGGCATGCAATTGCGCGGAGATCATTTGGCAAATGCTGTTAACGGTGATCAGATGTCACGAGGAATGTTGGAAATGAACTACCGATTACGCTACTTACGAAATAAAAAAGAGCGCTGGATGGAATTCCGTGCTTTTGGAGGTGCTTACTTGAATTTCGATATGTATAATTCCGGAAATGCATCAGACTTTACGATGTCTTTGTCTGGAGCATCTGGAATGCAGGATCTTTTCGTGGAAGATTATTTCTTTGGTCGTGCTGAAACACAAGGTTTGTGGAGTCAACAACGTCTGGATAATTGGGGTGGATTCCGCTCTACCAGCACATTCGGTTATACTTCGAATTGGATGCTAGCAATGAACTTCTGGATGCAGTCGCCTGTAGGACCTAAATTCTTGGGTGTTTTCGCTGATTGGGGAATGTTCGAAAGTGGTTTAGGTAATAAAGTCTATTCGGCGTACAATGTTGGATTAGGAATTAAGATCGCATCTGTTTTTGGTGTGTATTTCCCAATTATTATGTCACAAGAAATGGAGGATTCGTACCCGAATGCATCGTATGCAGATAGAATCCGTTTTACCTTGAAATTCAACATTACGAATAAACCATTAAACTTGTCAGGAATTTTATAATATGATCAAGTCACTCTACCGTTTTTTATCTCCAAAGTTTAAAACCTTACATGCCGATTACGCAGTTGCATTCAAGCCGCGATACGGACATGGTTTGCCGCCGCATCCGGAATTGTTCGACATCGTGAATGCGCATCGTCAATCCTACGCTGCATTTATCCAAGAAACTTTGTTGCACGTAGATGCGATACATCAAATTAAAAAGACAGGGGAGGAGCAAGATTCCAATCAACCAGCATGGAACAATGGTTTCTTGCCGGGCTTGGATATTGTGGCGATTTATGGAATGCTCGCAAAATACAAACCCAACAAATATGTAGAAGTTGGTTCTGGTAATTCCACGAAAGTAGCCGCAAAAGCAAAAAGAGAATTGGGATTGTCTACCCAGATTGTTTCGATTGATCCAATGCCGCGTGCGGAGATCGATAACTTGGCTGATGTGGTGATCCGTCAACCGTTTGAGAATATCGAATACAAGGATTTGATCAATTTGGAAAGCGGAGATATTCTGTTCATTGATAACTCTCACCGCATTTTACCGAATTCAGATGCCATGGTCTTTTTCATGGAAATTTTGCCGCGATTGAAAAAGGGAGTTATCGTACATATTCATGACATTTATATCCCGTACGATTATCCGCAATTTATGTGTGATCGTTTCTACACAGAACAATACGGATTGGCGTTCTACTTATTGGCAAACCCGGCAAAATATCAAACGATCTTTCCAAATTATTTTGTTTCTGAGGATAAAGAACTTAGTTCGATGCTTGAACCGTTCTGGGCTCACAAACATTTGGAAGGAGTTGAAAGACACGGTGGTTCTTATTGGTTACAGATAGCGGAATAGTTCCTATTCTACAAAACTGTCCACTAAATTCTTGCGGTAACTTTCCAGTAATCTGTTTCTAGAATAATAACCGGTTACCTGATCGTGGAAAACGACCGGAATGTAATTGAGGGTATAACTGTCCATTAATGCCATTACTGACTCCAAGGGATCGTCAGGTCCAACAGTAATTTGGATAGGTGACATCAATTCATTCAACGACGTGTGAGGTGCTGAACGCATCAATTGTAGGTAATCGGGTAAATCGTCCAGATAAAGCATTCCCAATAGTTTGCCATCAGATCGAACAACAGGGAAAATTCCTTGAGGACTTTCCTGAATTGTATCCAATAAGGTTTGAAGCGTATCTCGCGGACTTAACACGACTACTGTGGTTTCCATTACTTCTAGACGGTTCATAGAACCCAGGATTTGTTTGTCTTTTTCCGATGTTCCAGATATCGGTGCATCACTTGCCAAACGAAGCATGTCCATCGAATGAGGGGTGTAATACTTAGAAAGCGCAAAGCTGATAGAGGAAACGATCATGAGTGGGATCAAGAGTTCATAGCCACCTGTAATTTCAGCAATCAAGAACATGGCAGTTAGAGGTGCGTGGAAAAGTCCACTCAATACTCCAGCCATTCCGGCTACGGTGAAATTAGTCACAGGTAAACTGGGAATCCATCCGGTTAGATTCAGACCATAAGCAAAGGCAAATCCGGTGTAACTACCAACGAAAAGTGAAGGAGCAAAGTTACCACCGTTCCCTCCTGATCCTAAAGTAAGACCGGTAGCAATGGCTTTGAAAAAAATGATTGCTCCACAAAAGATCAAAAACATCCAAGGGGAGGATAAGGATTCGAAAAAGGTGTTTTTTAACGTTAACTCAGGATTTTCCAGTGAGAGCAATTTGATTGAAGCCATGCCTTCCCCAAATAAAGGAGGAAAGACCAGGATCAAACCGGATAATACAGATGCTCCCACAATCGCCTTCGTATAAGATCCCCATTTCAATCGTTCAAGGAATTGCTCCACTCTATGAAATGCTCGCAGGTGATATACGGATATGAAACCACACAAAATCCCTAAAACAATGTAAAAGGGAATGTTGGTTATTTGGATGGGCTGAATCTTCTGGAATGAGAGTAAAATGTTTGGATTTAGCAAGATGGTTGATAGAATTGATCCACTTGCAGCGGCTAACATTAGTGGAATGAATGCTGTAATTCCTACATCCGCTAAAAGTACCTCCATGGTAAATAGTACACCTGCAATAGGTGCGTTAAATGCTGCTCCAATAGCCGCAGCAACCCCGCAGGCAAGCAATAAGGTGCGGTCTTTTTTGCTAAGTCGATACTTATGAGCATAGTTGGAACCAAACGCAGCTCCGGTAATCGTAACCGGACTCTCTAGTCCGGCGGATCCTCCAAAACCAACAGTAATGGATGAAGTAATCGCTTGGGCGTACATTTGTGCTCGCGGCATTAACGAATTTCGTTGACGAATAGCATAGACAATTCGCCAAGTTCCTTTTTCCAAATTCCCCTTAAGAACACGTTTGACAATAAAAACCGTCAAGACTATTCCAATTACAGGCAATACAACGTTTAAAAAGGGAAAGTGAACATGTTGATGCAGGTCACCGGCAAATACGTAAACCCAGTGCGCGAAGGATTTCAATAATACCACTGCCCAAGCTGCAGATAGCCCCACGATGACAGCCGAAATCAATAGAAATTGACGCGGCGTTAATTGTGATTTTAACCAGAAAATTCCTTTGTGAACCGTTTTGATCCAGTCGCTAAGCATGCCTAAAGATAAGCATAATTTGACAATGATTTAGCGAACGACTGTCACTGTGCCTCGGAAATAATACTCCTGATTGTTTCCATCTACAACACGAACAACATAACAATAGACGCCAACAGGAACTATTTCATTGCGCAATCGATGTGTTCCATTCCAACCCAGATCCGGGTCAGTTGACTGAAATACAACCTGCCCCCAGCGGTCAACGATCGAACATTCGTAGTCTCTGAAATCGTGAAAAGAAACAATCGGTTTAAATATTGGGTTCGCACCCTCTGGAGTAAAGGCATTCGGAATGTAAACCAATGGCTCAATGACACCACAATCATCATTCGAGGTGCTGTATTCTTGTATACCCAAGAAATTTGTTGCTTCCTCAGCTACAACCCAATAACAAAAACGACCGGTAGTATATCCAAATTCTCCAACTGGGTCTTCAAAATAGCGTTGATCAGGATCAAGCACAGCAATTGGAGCGGTAGGTGGCATGTCATCCACGGAACGGTATAAATAATATCGAAGAACGCCACCCGCATAATCACCATATGCTGACCAATTCACAAAGTTGATGATCGCGGTTTGATCCGTTTCTACTTGCAACAAGATCGTTCGTGCATAATTTGAAACACTACTTTCTCCGCCGCATGAGTCAATAACAATAGCACGGTATTCATAACTCTGATAATCAACCTGAACATTCTCGTCTCTAAATGTCAGTGTTGATGAAGTTGCAGGGACATCTCCAAGTGTTTCAAACTGTCCGGAAAGCGGATTGCGTCGTTGGAAGCGAACAGCAGTCACATTCGTTCCTGTAGTGATCTCATGCCGCAGATCAACTCCTGATCCACCTACGGATGCTACTCGTAAGTAATGCACTGCTGGCGGTGGCGGAGAATTAAGGAAGAAACACGTGATTGGAGCGAAAGCCTCTGCACCGTTGATATTATTTGCTCTAATAGCAAAACAGTAAGTTTTGAGTGGTTCCAGATCCAATGCGGCGGAAGTGCTGGAGTAATCTCCTGAATTGAACCAAGCCCCACCATTGACTCTCATGAACACGGTATATCCTGTCAATGCACCTCCCCATCCTTCGTAAGGAGTCCAGTTTAAAACAGTTTGACCGTTGCAAATGTTAACGGAAGCGGTGGTAAACATGGAAGTGTGCAATGGTGCCTTCGCAGAAGTTTGATAAGTTGGTGGAATCAGATCTGTAAAACAGGAGTCGAAAGCAGCAACTGAAAATGTCAATGGGCCGTTTACAGGGCCAGGAAATGTATAACTGGTCGTTCCAATTCCCCAAGCGGTATCGATTTCCACAATGAAGCCATTTGCATCTTCCTGATAAATAACATATCCGTAAGTGTCAGGTTGTTCGTTTTGATTCCAGTTGATGGTTAAAATTCCGGTTAAGGTATCAACACTTACTGAGGTTATCTCCGGAATATCCGGGGTCATCATATCTTCTAATAATTCTCCGTCTATGTTCGAGTTCCAAACACAAACTGGCGTATTGTAAACGATCTGGTAGTTCAATACAGCTTCACAAATATCAATGGTATCTGTAAAATTCACAACCCCATATGGCAATGTTGTTAGTGCAGTCCATGTACCGGTAGGATATTCGCGATAGATCGTTGCGAAATTATCCATCCCAGGTAGAGGAGTATCTGCGGGTAGATTCCAACTCAGTTGTGCCGTACCATTAGCAGGATTGAATAGGGTGAGGTATACATTTCGGACTGTATCACTGTAGCGTTTTGCATTTCCATTGCAACCAGAAACCACGGCAGTATAAAAATCCAAATCAGCCCCGGGAGCTGGAATTGTTACCGAGTTCGTCCCGATTGGATAGGTTCCTATCAATCCTCCCTGAAGACTGTATAATTCCAATCCGACATACGTTCCGAATGGATCTACAACCGGTGCCCAGGTGATCGTTAGATCTCCATTCGTTTCAGTGTGAATACATTCAATTTGAGTTGCAGGAATGATTCCCGGATTTTGGACGTGAATGGTAATGGTTTTATAAGTGACCTTCGGTATCGCACAATAATCATCCTGTACTTTAAAAACAAAAGTGTAAGGCACTTCATTCAATACATTCCCGGCAGCATCTACCAAATGATCACAATCTGTTTGCCATGAAAACTGGGTACTTGCTCCTTGAATGCCACTAATAACAGGTGTCATATCAAGTGTAGCACAGGGTGGCAAAGTGCATCCTGCAGTACTAGTGAAATTAGTGCCGAATTGCACACCTGTTGCGCTCAGTAAGTTTTGTTGAGGAGAGCCGTCTTGTAATAATTCAGGGTCATTTGAAGATAAACTGAAGTTTACCAGTGTTCCAGCGATCACTGTAGTTTCAAATGCACCGGCAAATGGACCGTTTACAACTGGCGCCGTGTTGGTTCCTGCACAGTTAACAATGACCAATTGCATTTCGCGTTCAACCCTACCGATCAGTATCCCGTTGCGATAACTTTGTGCAACAATCTTCACAACGTAGCTCCCTGTAAGGGTGGTAGTAAATGTTAAGTTTCCAGTAATCGGATCTAATACAGCTGGAACATTTCCTGCACCAAATGAAGCGTCCGGTGTTGGATTTGAAGCCGAAAAACCTACTTCGAATGGCACAGGAGCCGGATTCACAGGTGGGTTGAATGATCCACTGGTAAAATGATCCAGAGGAACACCAAATGAAAGGACAACAGAGTCTCTGTCCGGATCAACCGGGTGAGGATTGTATTCGTATGCATCACCTTGACAAGCAACGAGATAAGGTGCCTGCAAGAAAACAGGAGAATTATCCATGCAAACGCCATCAACAGCATTGGGAGGGGCGAACATCGATGCACTTATAGTTATTCCATAAGTGCTCGGGTTTTGCAAATTTGTAATACTTCCACTTCTGGAAAAGTTCTTATAAGTGAAATGCCATCCGCTCGCTGGTGGAATGCCAGGAAGTATGACAGGATTTGAACGGTAAACAACTCGTTCGATGGCTCCTACGCCGTTTCCAGCATTTGCGCCACTCCCGCAAACAAATGGTGTAGGACTTCCAGCCACTTGTGTACAAGAAGGGGAGATATCTATTCGATTAACAAATAAAACTTGGAATTGTGTTACTGTGGGATGCCCCCAAACCTGTACGTTTTCGCTGATTGAATTCACGTCTGCACCGTTGCAATCGCGGTAAAACACCAGCTCAAAAATGTAGCCATTACCACTGCAGGTCCAGGTTAGTTCTCCGCCCATCACATGCGTAGCCATTGAGCGAATACTCAATAACATGAAAATGGAAGCCAGGATCAGCGCGCGCATGTGTATGAAACGAATTATCTACTGTTTTATTCTAAAACGTAAAATTTTGAGTTGGGTTGTTTATTATCCTGCCGTAATGATCAGATAGTCGTCCCAATTCAAATACTTCTTGGCCAATTCTTGAACACGACTTGAAGTAATACTTCGAACTTTAGCTATTGCATTATCGTAAAAATCAAGGGTCAAGCCATACATATCAACGCTGTTGTAGAGGTCGAGCATGGCATAAGGTCCGTCTGCACTCTTCAAAATTTGACCCAACATGTAATTTTTTACCAGATCCAATTCATCCTCGCCAACCGCTTCGTTTTGTAAACGCTGAAATTCATGTTTGATCTCTTGTAGGGTGTTTTCGCAAACTTCTTTACCAACCTCAGTTACTACAACAAAATAGCCGTTTTCATGTAGCTCCAAAAATGCGGTTCCGATACCATAGGTATAGCCTTTGTCCTCACGGATGTTAGACATCAAACGGGACCCGAAATAGTCACCTAAGATGGTATTTAATACCTGAAATTCTGCATAATCCGGGTGATCCTTTTTGAATAAGAAGCGTCCCATGCGTATCGCAGTTTGTAGCGCATCTTCTTTGGGGAAATCAAAGCGTCCGATCTCTGGAGTAAAAGCACCTTCATACACCGGTTTGTCTTCTTTTGACCATTTTCCAAACAAATCGATCAATGCGTCTACCGTGTCTGTTTCCAGATTTCCTACTAAGGTCATACGTGTTAAGCCATGCAAATAATGTTCATTCCAGAACTTCTTGTAAGCAGCTACTGATGCTTGTTCAAAATGCGAAACATCGGCAACGTGCGAATATGCTTCGCTTGAGGCAAACATCTTTTTACGGAATTGTTGTTGGGCAACAGATTTTACCTTTTGTTGATTCACCATGTACTGTTGCTTCATTGAACGCAAGGTGTCTTCAACCTCATTGTCGCGGAAAGAAAGTCCGTTGATGGCCTCCGAAACAATATGTGCAATTGGCAAAACATGCTCACGTAGACAGTAAATGCTAACTACTGCCGTTTCAAACGAAATATCCGTATCCAAAAAGCCACCTAAAGCATCAATTTTCTCATGGATCTCAACCGAACTGTTCGCATTTGTGCCGGAAAATAAAAGGCTGTGAACAATGGATGGAATGCTATTTTGTTCCTGGGTAATACCAGCGTCGAAAAACAGGTCCAAGCGCACAGTATCATTGCTGACGTTTTTCATCCACAACAATTTCACTTTTTCAGTGACATCGAATTGTATTGGTTTTACAAACGAGATATGTTCTACAGGCAAGACGGTCGGTTGTTTGCTTCTATTGGTCATATTAAATGGCTTTTACACGCAAAAGAGAACAGTTTTCTTTGCGCAATACAATTTGAGCGATCTTTAAAATATGTTCAGAGGTGATCTGTTGGTAAAGAGCGTTTTCTTCATTTACCCCATTTGCGTCTCCGAGAAGTTCATACAGGCATAAGTTCATTGCCCGATTCAACAAACCTTGTTCTTGAAATTCTTTAACCGTTCGGATCTTGTTAAGGAGTTTTTGGGCCTCTGCATCCGACATGGCTGTTTCGCACAAAATATCAAGTTCACTCCATAGCGCTTCATCTAATTGTTCGAAGGTAACACCATCTGCTAATTTGCCATCAATGATCAATAAACCTTCGTCCATCGAGCCTGTGATATAAGCATTAATACTTGTAACCAATTGCAATTCTTTCTTCAATTTGGCATACAAGCGAGAGGATTTCTCTCTACCAAGAGCATCGGACAGAATGTCGGTCACATAGTATTCGAAACTGCGGCGTTCTGGCATTTTGAATGCATAATAAAAGGCATTGTTCGGAACATTTCTTTCAATCGTTTTTTCTCGAAATACCGTTTGCTCAGGCTCTTTTGGAAGCATTCGCTCTGGTTTTAATGAAGCTGGAATGTCACCATACCATTTTTCAACCAATTCTTTGGTTCGCTCCAATTCAATATTTCCTGCAATACATAGAATTGCATTCGCTGGATGATAATGTTCCTTAAAAAAGGATTTCACGTCATCCATAGTCGCTTGCTCAATATGGCTGATCTCTTTACCAATCGTTGCCCATTTGTAGGGGTGAGTGGTATAAGCAAGGGGGCGTAATTCTAACCAAACATCTCCGTAAGGCTGGTTCAAATAACGTTGTTTAAATTCTTCGATCACTACATTCCGTTGTACCTCCAAACTTTTGGGAGTAAAAGCCAAGCTAAGCATGCGATCGCTTTCAAGCCATAATGCTGTTTCAATATTTTGGACGGGGAGAACGTCGTAATAATTCGTGATGTCATTGGAGGTAAATGCATTGCTTTCACCACCAGCACGCTGTAAAGGAGCATCAAAATCCGCTATGTGCTTGGAACCGCCGAACATTAAGTGTTCGAATAAATGTGCAAATCCTGTTTTGTTCTCAGATTCATCTCGGGCACCTACATCGTAAAGTGTATTTACTACCACCATCGGAGTTGTAGCATCGAAGTGATGCAATACGGTCAATCCATTGGCTAATTTAAAGCGATTGAATGCAATCATTAGAATTGGTATTTTTCATCCGAACGCTCGTTCAAAGCCATTCGGTATTCTTCAATAATTTCTTGGACAACTGCGGCTGCTGGTTTGATCGAATCAATAAGTCCAGCAATTTGTCCTACTTCCAGTTCACCTTCTACTAGATCCCCTTCAAACATGCCTTTTTTAGCTCTTCCTCTTCCCAGTAAGTTTTGAAGATCTTCCTGTGAAGCCCCTTGCTGATAAGCCGCTTCTACCTTCTTGTAAAAGTCATTTTTGATCAGTCGCACCGGTGTTAGTTCTTTCAAGGTCAACATGGTGTCGCCTTCTTCACTGTTAATGATCACATCCTTGAAATTTTTATGTGCAGATGATTCTGGAGTTGTAATGAATCTTGAACCGATTTGAACCCCATCAGCACCCAAGGTCATGGCGGCAAGCATCCCGCGACCAGTTCCAATTCCACCAGCAGCGATCAAAGGAATCGTTACAGCTTCACGTACCATTGGGATCAGGCAAAACGTAGTGGTTTCGTCGCGACCGTTATGACCGCCGGCCTCAAAGCCTTCAGCGACCACCGCATCTACACCGGCCTCTTGAGCTTTTTTAGCAAACTTGACAGAAGAAACGACATGTACTACTTTAATGCCGTGCTCCTTCAGACGAGCCGTGTAGGTTTTAGGATTTCCGGCAGAAGTAAATACGATCGGTACCTTGTATTTAATGATCGTTTGAATATGTTCTTCGATGTTCGGGTACAACATCGGTAGATTCACGGCAAATGGTTTGCCGGTTGCTGCTTGACACTTTTGGACATGTTCTTCCAGAATATGCGGATACATCGACCCTGAACCAATGATTCCAAGTCCGCCGGCATTGGAAACAGCACTTGCCAATTCCCATCCAGAGCACCAGATCATTCCGGCTTGAATAATCGGCAAATCGATGCCGAAAAGGGAAGTAATTCGATTACTCATACGTTTATATTTCTTACCCAATATGGATAAATACGAAAATACAAAGGATAATCGGAATACAGCCTACTAGTCCAGTTTCTCGATGAAGAATTAGTTTCTTATGTTTTTAATGTTCAAAAAAACCAATATAAAATATGGTAGGAGAGAAACAAACATGATAGCATTCAAGGACAAAATCGAAATGAATAACAAGAAAAGATTCAATATGCTTGTGGCTGTAATGCCTCCAATTAAATACCAGTTATCATGCTTTTTGATCAGTAAGGACAACCCGATTAAAATTTGACCTAATAAAGGAATGAAAGTGAAAGGGTGTGCAACTTTTGAAAAATCCGAGAAAATGTTCTGAAAAAAGTTCAATTCAATCTCTACCACAAATGCGTGATTATCATCGCCCCATTGCAAATAGGGTAACAAGGTACTAACCACTAAACAGAACTTGAGTAATTGTGATTTTCTGTTTTTATTCCAAGTTTTCATTTATTCGAATTCGTCATCCGAAGATAACCATTTTCAATTTTCAATCTACTTGGAAAATTCTCCACGAACAGACCTCCTGTACCCAATCCTTGTGGAATTTGTGGATCAAGTGTTGCAGTAAATTGTGCAATGGCGTTCAAACCAATATTGCTTTCCAAGGCGGAGGTGATCCAATAGGGGATGCTCAATGTTTCTGCGATTTGGATCCATTCACGTGTACCTTTTAAACCACCATGTAAACTTGGTTTCAGAATAATGTACTGTGGTTTAATTTTTCTCAATAAGGCCTGTTTATCTGAAATCGCATTCACCCCGATCAAGCTTTCATCCAAGGCAATCGGTAAAGGGGTAACTGCACAAAGTCTTTCGAGTGCGTCGTTCTGTCCTGCGGCAATCGGTTGCTCGATGCTGTGAATACCCAAGTCGGCCAATTGCTTGAGTTTTTCAAGCGCTTCAGATTCTGTAAATGCACCGTTCGCATCAACACGAATTGTGATCTGTTCCTTGGAATAGCGGTCTCGGATACTTTTTAAAAGCTGAAATTCATCCTGAAAATGAATGGCACCCACTTTCATTTTGATACAGCTAAAGCCATCTTGTAACTTGGTTTCGATCTGTTCTTGCATGAAACTTGGATCACCCATCCATACTAATCCGTTAATTGGGATGCCTTGTTTACCCTCTGTAAAAGCACTTGGAAAGAGAATTCCTGTGCCTCCTTGCATCAGGTCCAAAATAGCTGTTTCAAGTCCAAATAGTATAGAAGGATAATTTACCAGTTTGTCTGGCGAAAACAGAAACTGCTGCGGATTTTTGATCAGATCATTGATTACGGCTTCGTATTGCTCATCCGAATTATAATCTGGCGAAAGGCCGGGAATAACGGAACATTCGCCAATTCCTTTCAGGTCACGGTATTTTGCTGTAAGTATCCAACATTTTTTCGTGTTCAAGACCCCTCTGCTTGTGCCGGCTGCTTGTTTGAAAGTTAAAGTGTGAGGAACATATTCCAAACTCAACTCAGCAAAAAACGATGCGTTTAATTCCATGCGTTCAATAGTGTTCCTAGTGCAAACAAGAGAGATACAAAAAAGGTTGACAATGCAACGATTTTAAGATGAGGATCAAATGCTTTCGGGGTGTTGTTTTTCCAAACAAAGACAAGGTGCTTTATGAGAAGCAAGAATGGTAAGCAAGAAATAAAAGCCCACCACTGTTCGGTGTAGACCAAGAAGAAAACCCAGCTTGCCATTCCAATGATGATCAAACCGGAATGATGTGTTTTTGCCTTTTGCAGACCCATTTTAACAACCAATGTTCGTTTACCTACAGCTGCATCGTTTTCGAAATCACGCATGTTATTCAAGTTCAAAACAGCCGAACTGAAAGCTCCGATTGTAATTGCCGGCCAGATCAAATCAGTAGGTTCTTCACCGCTAAACAAGGGGTAAACACCCATAACACTGACGAAACCAAAGAACAGGAATACAAATACATCTCCCAGACCGTGATACCCATAAGCTTTTTTGCCTACAGTATAGGTTATTGCGGCGATCACACAGGCAAGGGCAAGAAATCCGTAAAACAAGATGAGTTGTTGATTTAGTTGATCTCTGGATACATAGATAAGCGCCAAAGCACTTAAGATAGACAAAGCCGAAGTAAGGATGACTGCAAACTTCATTTGTGCTTTGCTAATTAGTCCGGATTGCACAGCTCTTGTCGGTCCAATGCGATTTTCGTTATCAGCACCTTTCATGGAGTCTCCCAGATCGTTCGCAAGGTTCGAAAGAATTTGAAACAATAGGGTGGTGGAAAGGGCTAACGTGAAAATACTGCCATTCCAATGACCCGTATGGATGGCATAAAAACTTCCGCAAATGATTCCGGCGATGCTCAGCGGTAAAGTCCGCAAACGCAACGCGTGGATCCAAGCCTTCAAAACAGAGTCATTCATACTACAAAGCTAGTATTTTCAAAAGGTCTATTTATTAACCGAATTAAATTAACCAGAATTAATTCCGGGTGCATGTCTTTTGGGGATTTAAAACCATTTAAAACGGCTATTTTTGTTGTATACAGATCTATCACAATGCAAAGAGACTCTTGGGAAACCTATTCGCTGTGCCAACTTCTTGGAATTCGTTATCCGATCATAATGGCACCTATGTTTTTAGTGTCGAATGAGCTTATGTTGATTGCCGGCACGAAATGCGGTATAGCTGCAGCCATTCCAGCATTGAACTATCGTTCGGTTGAAGAATTGCGAGCAGGTATCAAGCGGATGAAAGCAGAAGCATCCGGACCCATCGGAATCAATTTGATCGTAAATGCCTCAAATTTCTTGATGGAAGATCAATTACAAGTCTGTTGCGAAGAGCAGGTAGATTTCATAATTACTTCTTTGGGTTCACCGAAAAAAGTGATTGAGGAGGCGCACAAAGTGGGGATCAAAGTATTGTGCGACGTTACAGATGCGGTTTATGCCCGAAAGGTTGCTGAACTTGGTGCAGATGCCGTTATCGCAGTGAATAATCAAGCCGGAGGTCATGCTGGGAATATCGATCCTAAAACACTGATCGCTGAAATTAAAGCAGTGTGTTCGATACCTGTTATATCCGCTGGAGGAGTAGGTTGTTCCGAAGATTTGAAACGCATCGGCGGATTTGGAGCGGATGGTTTCTCAATTGGTTCCGTGTTCATTGCATCTGTTGAGGCGGATGTTTCCGAGGAGTACAAACAAGCATGTGTCGACTATGGAGCAAAAGATATTGTATTAACAACGAAGCTTTCCGGAACTCCTTGCACAGTCATCCAAACGCCATACGTTAAAGAGATTGGGACCAGTCAAAATTGGTTGGAGCGGATCTTGAATAAAAATAAGCGTTTGAAAAAGTGGGTGAAAGCATTGACCTTCTATAAGGGTATGAAAGCATTAAAGAATGCTGCTTTCGGGGCGACGTATAAATCGGTATGGTGTGCAGGACCAAGTATCGAACATGTCCACGAGATCCGTTCGGTTAAAGAGATCATCCAATCATTGACTCATGGAGAAAAGAATGATCTCACTGCGTAAAATGCGTTGGTTGCTTCGGCTGATGGGTTGGTTTAAGATTCCCATGCTTGCCTATGTGAAGCCAAGATTGATCACAATTTCAAATGACGAAACAATCGTGGAGGTGCGTCTGCGCAGACGGACAAAGAATCACCTGAACAGTATGTACTTTGGGGCATTGGCTGTTGGAGCGGATGTAGCAGCTGGATTACCCGTTTTTTATTTTGCTGAACAGGAGTCCCTGAAGTTTTCTTTTTCATTTTCCTCCATGAAGGCTGAATTTCACAAGCGTGCAGAATCAACGGTTCGTTTTGTGTGTAAGGATATGCAAGTGATCAAGGATATTATTCGATCTAGTAGTGAAACGAAGGAACGAAAGAGCGGTGAGGTTGAGGTAAAGGCTTATAACGCCTCTGGTGAACTTGTTGCTACCTTTCAAATGGGATTATCGGTAAAAGTTCAAGGCTGAGCCGATTTTTTGACCGCACGCATTGTGCATTATACTACTTTTACCACAAATCTTTTGACATGCAAAAAATTTCTGTTCAGGACTGTAAAGAGTTATTAAATCGTGAAGCTGTTGAAATCATTGATGTGCGCGAACCTTGGGAAGTTGAAATTTGTGACATGGGAGGTAAACACATTCCTATGCATGAGATCACTGAAAAAGTTAGCATGATGCAGCCTGAAAATGCTTACGTAATCGTTTGTAAAACTGGTAGAAGAGCAGAAGCAGTAGCTAACTTGTTGGAAACGGAATATGGGTTTGAGCAAATTTTCATCCTGGACGGCGGCATCACAGAATGGTATGCAGTTGAAAGACCTGATTTTGAAATGTATTAATAGATGATCGAACTATTTGAACACTTGATCCATTTGGATTTCCAATGGATCGTACAAGAATATGGCACGGCAATTTATACGGTTCTTTTCTTGGTGATCTTCATCGAGACCGGGTTAGTTGTAATGCCATTTTTACCTGGCGACTCCTTATTGTTTACTGCCGGACTTTTTGCAGCATCCGGAGATTTGAATCTGACTTTCTTGTTGTCATCGTTGGTGATCGCAGCAGTTTTGGGTGATAATGTCAATTATTGGGTAGGGCGAACAGTTGGGCTTCGTGTTTTCAATTGGAAAATCAAAGGACGCCAATTGGTGAAACAAGCTTATTTGGAAAAAACGGAAGCATTTTTTGAAAAGCGCGGAGTATTCGCGATCATTATGGCTCGTTTTGTTCCGATCGTGCGCACCTTTACACCATTTGCTGCCGGGGTAGGAAAAATGAAGTATCGCAAGTTTTTAACCTTTGATATAATCGGTGGATTTTTATGGATCTTCTCGATGACACTTGCCGGTTATTTTCTTGGAGGAATCCAATGGATTCGAGACAACAATGAAAAAGTAGTCTTGTTGATCGTTTTCATTTCTGTATTACCGATGTTGATCTCTTATTTGAAATCTAGATTTTCGAAGCAATGAGACACTTCGGACTGATTGGTGCCAAACTGGGACATTCTTTTTCGAAAGGATTCTTTACGGAGTTGTTTGCTAAACAGGGTATTCAAGCAGACTACTCCAATTTTGAATTAACTGCTATCGATGAGGTCCAACCATTGTTAGATGGGCGATTATCGGGTTTTAATGTAACTATTCCTTATAAGGAAGCAATTCTGCCATTTTTGGATGAGTTGAGTGAAGAAGCGAAACAGATCGGAGCAGTGAATACAGTAATGATCAGTAATGGAAAGTCCATTGGATACAACACCGATGCATTTGGTTTTCATCAATCGATCAAGCCATTTCTGACAAATCAACACGAACGTGCATTGATATTCGGAACTGGTGGCGCATCTAAGGCTGTAGCTTTTGTTTTCAAGCAGATCGGACTCGATGTATTGTACGTTTCCAGAGGTGAAAAAGGAGGGAATGTGTTCGGATACGAAGATGTCAATGAACACATGCTTCGTGCTTGTAAGGTCATCGTAAATACCTCACCGGTTGGTATGTATCCAAATGTGGATGACTTTATACCGCTACCTTATGAGGCATTGACGGAAGATCATTTGGTGATCGATCTGATCTATAATCCAGAAGAAACAGCATTTTTAAGTCGGGCTAAAGAAGCCGGAGCAGTTACCCTGAATGGAGCAAGTATGTTAAAAGAGCAAGCCTTAAAAGCTTGGTCTATTTGGAATGAATGATTTTCTATCTCTCTGGTAATCATGGACAGCGTTAAAGAACTCATTGCTCAAGGCGAGCATCAACAATTGGATTTCAAATTTGCCATTTCCGATGCCCGAAAAATTGCGCGAACACTTTGTGCTTTTGCGAATACCGATGGAGGTTCCCTCTTGATCGGAGTAAAGGACAATGGGAAGATCGCAGGTGTAGATCCGAGTGAAGAAATCCACATGATAGAAGCTGCAGCGGATATGTACTGCAGTCCCAAATTGCCTTTTACGACTAAGGTTTGGAAGGAAGATATGAAGTTGGTGCTGGAGGTTCATATTGATCCAAGCCCTGTCCGTCCTGTAATGGCACGAGATGACGAAGGACGCTGGCGTGCTTATGTGCGCAGAAAAGATCATACGCTTTTGGCAAACAAGATCCTTTTGAATATTTGGAAATTGAGCAATTTTCAAAAAGCTCCTGAAAAGATAGGAGAAGAGGAAACAACTTTATTACGAATCATCGATAAATACGAGCCATTGACTTTGAGTCAGATCTATAAAGCATCCAAATTAAGCAAGGGTAAAGTAGACCAACTATTGTCATTATTTATCGTTTGGGATCTGGTAGAAATGCACATGGACGAATATGAAACCACCTATCGTTTAAGTCAGAGTTCTGAGGATTAATTAAATTTCTTATTTGAAATCATTAAAAATAAGCTATCTTCGCAGAAGTTTTTCTGGGCTTCTCAAGGGTGAGGGCTACTTTTTAAAGTTATTCAAGTTGCTGATTAACAACAAGTTGGAGATTCGTTCCGCATCCTTTTTGATTCACAAAAAAATATAATTTTAAACCTTTCGTTTGGTATCTTGTTATATTTAAACGAGTTAAAATTTACAAACAAATGGGTAGACCTCCAACAAAGCCAGCACGTTTACGAGACGGATTTTACATTGAAGTACGCAATTCTGGATCACAAGGAATTCGCATTCGCCGCGATACTCGTGAACAGATGTTATTAGCTGCTGAGGATTATGCACGTACCAAAGATGTTGTGATCCTTGGTGAAATGAAAGATGATAAGTGGGTTGATCAATAGCCCCGTCTCATATGAAGTGTGATAAAGGTGTTTCTGAGTGAAACGCCTTTTTTGTTTCAGATCGCAATCTGTTGAAGGGCGCTACTTTGGTAATTAGTTAAGTTTATTAAAGTTATTTCCCATTTCATTAGATGATTTATACACAAAAAAAAGAGGCCTCTTTTGAAGGCCTCTTTTTTATACCGTTTATTTCATTAGTGCAACACTACAAGCTTTTGCGGAGCAAAAGTTCCTAACTCCGTGCTTACAATCACTGTGTAAAGACCATTTTGTAATTGATCTGTTGGAACAACGATCTTATTTGATAGCTCGTTTGTATTTACTTCTGCAACCAATGATCCTTTAAGATCGTAGATGCGCGTTTGGATCTTATTTTGCGGTTTGTCCAGAGAAATGTATGCTACTGTATTAGCCGGGTTAGGCAATACTTGTGCTCCATTTTGAAGGTACTCATCCAATCCGCTGTCATCTAAATTGTACATGATCTCGAAATCATCGAAATAGAACCCATCGGCACGAACACCACCGTCAGACTCAAAAACGAATCGCATTTTAATCGTTTCTCCAATATAATCGCTTAAGCTGATTTCTTCCAGTACCCAAGAAGTTTGTGTGCCATCATAAACAGGTTCTCCAGCAGGTTGAGAAGTTCCTGTGCCAGTATTTGTGTACAATCCACATTGTCCGATCCAAGTTGTGCCGTTGTCAATAGAAACTTGAAATTGAGTATAGTCGTAATCATTTTCAATATCCCATTTTGCCCAGAATTTAACCCCTGCAGATGTTGCATTCGTCAAATCAATAGACTGGTTCAGGGTGTACGTTCTAGTTACATTATTGTTGTACTGTCCACTTGGACTTTCGGTAAACGAACTACTTGGTGAAACGAATGTACTTGTAGTAGTAGCCCAGTTACCAGTCCAGTTTACGATTGTATTCGCTTCATCTAAGAATTGAGAAGTAGCTGCACCAAATGTTTTCGTGATCGTATCTCTTCTGATCCATAAACCGTTATCTGTATTCAAAACATATTTGATCACATCCCCAAATTGTATTGCAGGATCTAATGTGTATGAAATAGCTCCGTTTGCTGTGCCCATCACTGCTAAATCATGAGAAACACCTGTTCCCACCGATTGAATACCAAGAAGTGGAGTGATAGTAACTGTTACAGGCCCGTTCTCAACGCCTAGTCTGTAAGCATTGTGATTGAAATTGCCAGTCATGTTAACAACCGTACTTGGATCGGTATCATCTACCACGTAATATTTGTGAGTCAAATGTGCTAGAATCAAATTTGGGAAAACCATATCCTGACAAATTCCGGTAATTTGATTGCTCGCTGGCCAAAAACCTCCAGCGGTGTTACTCACTTCCGGAGTCATTGCGAAGATCTTAGGTTTTACCGAGATATCTTCTTTGTACATGTAATCATCAGAATCACCTGAAGCAGGATAGAGGTCAGAACTTTTTATATTGTCATAACCATTAAACTTCACCATGTGTTCTGTAAACGCCTGGAAGTAATCATGATCTTCAGCAAATTCAGCTGTAGTTGTTCCAATCGGATGCAGGATGTCGTTAGCGTAGGTGTGAGCGTTGAAAGCAAAAACAAAATCACGGTTTTCGCAGAACCACTTGATAGCCTGAGTTTCCGGTTCTGAAAACGCACCAGTTCCAGGATATGTGTCACTCGTTTGCGTAAAGCTAACACCTGTTGTTCCCCAACCGTAAGAGTAGTTTCTGTTCAGGTCGACTCCATAACTTCCTCCGCTATTCAACTTTCTGTTCTTACGCCACATACCACCTCCGTTCGGATCAGTAGTTTCATTGTAAATGTATCCGTCTGGATTGATCATGGGAACGAAATACAATTCCGTATTATCAAGCAAGTACTGAATTTCTTCACTGGTAGCATAATTTTCTAATAGGTACCACATGTAGAAGATCACCTCAGAAAGTGAATTGGGTTCCCGTGCGTGATGAATGGCAGTATAAAGCACTTCTGGTTCCGCTTCATCTGTTGCCGGATTGTCACTCATGCGCATCCAGTAAAGGGGTCTGTTCTGATGTGTGAGGAACGTGGAGATCGGTGCTCTTGCCGTAATTAGATTTGGATATTGAGCAGCCATGGCATCAATTTCATCCAAGAATTCTTGATATGTGTAGAATCCGCCCATGGATCCTAAATTGAAGTTAGTTGGCACTTCCGGTACGAATGCACCGCCACCTGCACCTCCTGAACAAGAGGCATTTTTTTCGGTTCCGGTTGATAATTCTTTGTTTTGAGCCACATAATACGCTTTCACGTCGGAAATTAAGATTTCAACCGTGAAGCCGGCATTACGCATTTGCTCAATTTCCTGATCGGAAAAATCAGAGATAAAAAAGGTTTCGCGTTTTACAGTACCATGGTCTACTGCAATACCCATTTCAGCTAATTGCTGCAGTCCCCTTGAATCTGTCAGTATTTTAGCTCTGGAATACTGCTGCGAGAACGAAAAACCACTGCATAACAAGAATGCAGATAGGAGTAGTTTTTTCATATTTAGTTCAATAGTTCGCCTAAATTTAGCCAAAACAAGTTACAACAACAAAGAAAAAAAGAGTTTTACTTTTTCCATTCAAACGAGTCGAACAGCTTTATCAAATCTTGTTTTAAATAATCTAGGCTTGGTCGCAATGAATCGTAATTTGGTCGACAATTCATTAGGACTTCACCACGGACAAAATGATTTACAGAATCTGTAAGATAGAATTGAAAATTTGTGGCTACGTTTCCTTGGAATTCAAAAAAAGTTCCGTACACCTTTCGCTTATTATCAATAATTTGTTTGTCAATAATGCGATCTGCTTTCATCTGATGCTCATCTACTTTGTCATTTGACAGGTTTATGTAGCGCACCAGCGTGTCTCGATTCGCGAGCGGGAAGTAATTTACGTACAAGGTTCCATTTAGAGGTCCTAAATTCACTTCCAAATGATCCGTTACAACACTTCCGAAAAGTACCGGCTTGACGATGTAACTTTTTGAAAAATCACAACTGAAGTGTCTGTGGTCTTTAAACGAATAATAAACGTGTTCAGGTAGATCCGTACGTAAGAACGTAGGAGGTTTTGGGATGGTCAACTCGTCATTACCACAAGAGCTCAGAACAATAGCGAATAAACCAGTTAGTACAATGCCTGAAATGATTCTCATGAACATAACTTAAAATGGTAAATCATCTTCTTCCATGGTTCCCAAATTCATCGGAGACGGCGGGGTTGGAGGAGTGTTTACTGGATATGGTGCTTGCGTTCCTGACTGCATTTCCTGGCTTTGATCTCCTTTCGGAGTTAACAAGGTCATTTCATCTGCCAACACTTCTGTTGTATAGCGGGTATTCCCGTCTTTATCCGCCCAAGAACGATTCTTTAGTTTTCCTTCAATGTACACTTTAGTCCCTTTGCGAGCATATTTTTCAGCAATTTCAGCCAAGCCTCTCCAAAGTACAATGTTATGCCAGTCTGTAGATTCTCTACGTTCACCTGTTGTTCGGTCAACGTAAGTTTCGGAAGTGGCCAAAGGAAAGTTGGCAACAACAGCTCCATTCTCTAATCGACGAACTTCCGGGTCTTTACCTAAATTCCCGATTAAAATAACCTTATTCACACTTCCGGCCATAACGAATCTTTTATTTACAAATATAGAGTAAAGTTAATTCCAGACTAATAGTTACGAAAGTTGATCCCAATATTTATGCATGAGTCGATGGATGGGAAGTGACTCAAATGTTTCGTGGTCAACCCATTTTAGGTCTTGATCTGAAAAGCGCTCCTTTTTCAGTATTGAAATGCGGTAAAAGAGCGCATGAATTCGTTGATGACTCAGGATGTGCTTAGCGGAGAATACGACTTCGTTATGATGACTGATCCAGGGAGGCAATTGATTTTTGTTTAGGTCGGGTGTGTCCGTCTCAATTACTGGAAATTCGTATAATCCCTCCCACACATCGTTGCTTCCTCTTTTGCGTATTGCAATCTCATCGTTAGAAATCAAATGAAAATAGTGTAAATAGCGATTTCTAACTTTTGTTTTAGCGGTTTTCACGGGTCTTTTGGTTGCGAGACCATTTCTGCCGCTTGCACAAGTGTTTAGAAGTATGCAGTTTTCGCAAGGTGGATTGTTTGGGGTGCAATTGATTGCTCCAAATTCCATGATCGCCTGATTGAAAAGCGCAGGCTGATCTTTCGGGATGAGTTCATCCGCAAGTGATTGAAAGAGTTTCTTGCCTTCAGTGGAGTCAATAGGAGTGTCAATTCCAAAGTAGCGCGACAATACGCGGTAGACGTTACCGTCCACTACTGCATAAGGTAGATTAAAAGCAAAAGAAGCGATTGCCGCCGCAGTGTAAGGACCAATTCCTTTTAGCGCAATAATCTCATCGTAGTTATTTGGGAATTCACCTTGATAGTTTTCTTGAACTATTTTTGCTGTTTTGTGAAGGTTCCTAGCACGCGAATAATAACCCAAGCCCTGCCATACTTTGAGCACTTGATCTTCCTTTGCATTCGCCAAATCGGTGATTTTCGGGAACGTCTCCGTGAATCTCAGGTAATAATTTAGTCCTTGATCTACTCGTGTTTGTTGCAAAATCACCTCTGATAGCCATATGAAATAGGGATCAGTAGTCGATCTCCATGGAAGGATCCTTGCATTTTGTCTGTACCAATCGGTGATTTGTAGAACAAAATCAGTCATTTAGGGAAAAATTGATAAAAAGTTAAAAGAAAACAAAAATAAACGCTTTTGACTAACTACTTTTGCGACTGAAAATCACATTGTTGAAAATTATTAATCTATAACAAAATGACAAAGGCAGATATCGTTGCTGAGATTGCAGAAGAAACAGGATTGGAAAGAAACGAAGCTCAAAAGGCTGTTGAAGCATTTATGACTTCAATCAAGAGCTCATTGACTAAGGGTCAAAACGTTTACTTACGTGGTTTTGGTAGCTTCATTGTGAAGGAGAGAGCTGAGAAGACGGGTCGTAACATCTCAAAGAATACAACGATCATCATTCCTGCGCACAACATTCCTGCGTTCAAACCTGCTAAGACTTTCGTTGAAGAGGTGAAGAACAAACAAATGGTGAAATAAATTGCCTCTTTTTAGCATCAACTGATTGCTAAAAAATTTATTTTAATATCTTTGCACTCCTGTTTGACGCAGGAGTGCTTCTTTTTAGAGGCTTTTAGAAGAGAAAAATAAATTATTAACCATAAATAAATATTGCTATGCCAAGCGGTAAAAAAAGAAAAAGACATAAGATGGCGACGCACAAGCGTAAGAAAAGACTAAGAAAAAATCGTCATAAAAAGAAGAAATAATCTTCTGAATAAGTTTTTAATGAAAAGCTTAGTGAGTTAATGCTTACTAAGTTTTTCTGTTTTAGTCACTTTCTAATTTAACATCGTGAGTTTAGAACTAGTTGTTGATACTCGTCAAGGGGGTGTCTGGCTTGCTCTTTTGCGTGATGGTAAATTGGTTGAATTGCATGAAGAGCAAGGAAACACTGACTTTGCAGTTGGTGATATCTATCTTGGAAGGGTCCGAAAGGTCGTTCCAAGTCTGAATGCAGCCTTTGTTGATGTGGGTTATGAAAAAGATGCATTTTTGCATTATTTGGATTTAGGCCCACAATTCAAGTCGTTGGATAAATTCACCCGAGATACCCTTCACGGGAAACAAAATGTGGCAGATTTGCTGTATTTTAAGCCGGAAAAGGACATTCCAAAAGACGGTAAGATTGCAGACATCGTTTCGTCATCTTCTCCGATTTTAGTACAAGTTGCAAAAGAACCAATCTCAAGTAAAGGTCCAAGGCTTTGTGCTGAGTTGACTTTGGCTGGACGTTATTTGGTGCTTGTACCATTTTCCGATAAAGTTTCGATCTCTCAAAAGATCAAGAGTCCAGAAGAGCGAGATCGTCTGCGCAATCTAATGGACGATATCAAACCAAAGAATTTTGGGGTGATCATTCGTACAGTTGCGGAAAACAAAAAAGTGGAAGCGTTAGATCAGGATTTGCGCAATTTGCTGGAGAAATGGAAATCTATGCATGCAAACCTGAGACAAGCTACTCCGCCTCGTCGTGTTTTAGGCGAAATAGATAAAACCTCGTCAATCCTACGCGATCTCTTGAATGCCGATTTCACGAATATTCATGTGAGCGATGAAAAGCTCATGGCAGAGCTGAAAGACTACATCAGTGGAATTGCTCCAGGTCGTGAAAAGATCTTGAAGTTGTATGACGGAAAGCTCAATATTTTTGAGCGTTTCGGGATTCAGAAACAGATCAAAACTTTGTTTGGTAAAAAAGTGCCACTTCCTTCTGGAGGCTACCTGATCGTTGAACATACCGAGGCAATGCACGTTATCGATGTGAACAGCGGAAATCGAAAAGGTGCGGATGGACAAGAGTCGAACGCTTTAGCTACCAATATAGAAGCGGCGGAGGAAATCGCACGTATTCTGCAATTGCGAGATATGGGTGGTATTGTGTGCATCGATTTTATCGATATGCATGATAAGGAGAACAACAAAGAACTCTATGAGAAATTGAAAGAGTTCATGCGCTCCGATCGTGCAAAACACAATATTTTACCTCCATCGAAATTCGGAGTTGTTGAGATCACACGTCAACGTGTGCGTCCGGAAACGGATATCAATACTTCAGAAACATGTCCAACATGTAATGGTACTGGTGAAGTTCAAGCATCCATTTTGTTTGCAGAGGAGATCGAGAATAATTTGAATTATTTGCTCTCTGATCGCAAAGAAAAGAAGGTCGTGCTTTTGGTACACCCATATTTAGAAGCGTATTTCAAACAAGGATTCATTTCGAAACAATGGAAATGGTTCTTTAAGTATAAAAAATGGGTGGAAGTACGTGGTGTAACTGCCCACCATTTGCTTGAATATAGCTTCATAGACGGAAATAAAAACGAAATTGCTCTCTAATGGGGAGCATTTCGTTTTTAGAGGCAAAGGCAAAGATTGAAGCCTTTTGTGCTTATCAGGAACGTTGTCATTTTGATGTGCAAAATAAATTGCTGCAATGGGGATTGGATGAAGAGCAATCTGGCCGTTTGATGGCTCATTTGATCGAATGGAACTTTTTGAATGAAGAACGATTCGCGTTGGCATATGTTTCCGGTAAATTGCGTATCAAACATTGGGGACGAAATAAGATCCGACAAGGTTTAAAAATGAAGCGCATTCCCGAACTGATCATTCGAAATGCTATCCTAAGTATTGATCCTGATGAATATTGGGATGCATTAAAAAAGGAAGCGCTAAAGAAACAAAAAGACCTGATAAAAGAAAAAGATATTTGGAAACGAAAAGCAAAATGGAGTCGCTACTTGTTATCCAAAGGCTTTGAAATGGACTTGGTTCTTGAGGTGATCAAAGAAATTGGAGGGGCCGAAGACTGATTTTTTCATGATTTCGATAATTATCAAATTACCGAATTCCAGAATTCCAGAATTCCGGAATTGTATTATTAACTAATTCTATAATTCGCAATATTGCGAAGATGCAAAGTTCAAACTTTACAATCCAAAAAATCAAATTGCCCAGCACTAATCAACCGTCAAATATTTATTTTGCGAAATTAGATTCCTTAAATGCCTGAGTCATTTTGTCGTGATCCTTTTTATTGTTACTTGTGATCACCACTGAGAAGTAATAGTCTTCCACTACACGTGTGTACAAATGTTGCTTTGTATATTCCTTGCCTTGTTTGTCGAATAAGCGGATCTCAAAACAATCAAACTTCTTTCCATCAATTGGCACTATTGACGAACTTGTGTCGACGCTGATATACTGATCAAAATAGTTTTGGTACATCATTTTGCGCATGCCACCAATCAATTTGTAATAATCGTTATCGCCGATCAATTCCATCGTCGACTGAAAATTATTATCGAAGTTCTTTTGAAACGCTAGTAGTCGCTTGATCCCTGAAGTGTTTACAGAGTCACCGTCATAAACTACTTTGCTGCGTTTATCAGCGGCGATCAAACTGCTTTTTTTCGTTATAGTCCATGTGTCAGGAAAGGTCATTGACCAACCAAGCTCTTCACAATTGTAGGTGTTCCCTTTGAAGTTACCGGCATCTACTTCTTTCGAATAGTCTTTCGTTTCAGAACCTGATCCTCCACAGTTCACCAATACAACTGCACTTAAACTCAAAACAACAATAGCTAGGGACTTTTTCATCGGGATTTTATTTTCGATTTACATTACAAATATAATCGAATCGGAATGCGAGCAACCAATTTTCTTCCCGGATCTTCTTAAGGTTTACATTGATTGAGCGTAATGCGCCATTCAGGGATTTATCACGACAAAAGTCAGATTCTCCAGGCGTCTTGTACCGAAATTATCTGTGAATGCGATTTGGGCAATGTAGTATCCAACAGCGATTTCCAGTTCGGTTGAATACAGACTGGCATTTGCCAAATATGAACGTAACACCAATTGATCATTCAGATCTCGAATCTCGATTTCAATATCTGTGGCATCGAAAGGAAATTGAACATGAAATGGTTCTTCTGTTTTTACCGGATTAGGATAAATTAGTGCATCATCCTGGATCAATGTTTTACGAAAAGAATCTGCATCGAATTTTAAAAGAAACAACCCATTTTGTCTGTCTGAAGCCAAAATACGACCGGAAGGAAAAAGTGAATATACTCCCCAATTGCCATTCATTTGAAAGAAATTCTCTTCAGGATACGTGTCGAAAAAGGCAATTCTTTTTGGTACAGGGTAGCGTAGGTCGAAAATTTGTAGACCTTCATTGTAATAAGCCACATACGCAAAATCGTTATCTGCCATGATATTATGCGGTACACTGCCGTTTTCGTAGTTTTCTCCGAAATAGCGATTGATTTGCAAACTGTTGTCATTCCAGGTGCATTTCTTGATGCGTTTTCCATTGGTTTCGTCAGCGAACAAGTACGTTTTACCATCCGGACAAAGCCATCCCTGATGATTGTATCCTTGTTCCTGATAAAAAGTCATGGACTCTAGATACAAGGGACTAGACAAGTTTGAAAAATCATAAACTCTCAGGCCGTCATAACCGCAATTCAAAAATGCCATGCCGTTTCGTACATAAGCATCATGTACTTCATTAACATCACTCGGTCCACTCCAAACTTCTTGTAAGTTAAGCGGATCATTCAGTGAAAATATCTTCATAGGTTGTTCGATGGTCTGCGTATTCACAGTTGATCGATGGGTCAGGGAATAGAGTAAGGACTGATTGGTGTCAATAAAAATATTGTGTACTCTTCCGAATTGTAAAGAGTCCTCGTGGATCAAATGAATCGAATCCGGAAGGTGCGAGAAATCGATGATCTGCAAGCTACTGACGCCTTCGTCGCAAACGGCGTATAAGTAATGCTGGTATGTAGCGTAATCTCGGTGACTTACTGTAGTGCTGATGTACCTTCCGGGTACAAATCCTTTAGGAATGAACTCGTTATTTTTAGAAAGTAAGAATACGTGAGTACCTTCGGTGCTTCCAACAACTGCGTATTCCTGATCTTTCCATACAAAACCGTAGCAGTCGCTGTATCTTACTTTAGAAGTATTGGTGATTAGTGAGTCTTGTTTCCAGTGCGCAAATAGTTCAATGTTCAATCGATCTTGCGATAAAAGCTGCGAATGAACCAAAGGTAATATGAGGATTGCTATCAACCTGCGCATTCTCCAAAGTTACCTGATTGTAGAGTATATTTACAAACCGAAAAATTAAAAAAATACAAAACAGATTTAGCCACTGGTGTGCTAGAGTATTAATTACTATTTTCGCACAAATCGAAACTGCGTGTCAAAAACCATAGTGATCATCCCTACATACAATGAGCGAGAAAATATTGCTCGTATGTCACGTGCAGTGATGTCACTTCCAGTGGAGATATCAATCTTGTTCGTAGACGATGCTTCACCGGATGGAACAGCAGACCTGATCCGTGAAGAAATAGCCAAGTATCCAGGAAAGATCTTCTTAGAGGAACGAGCAGGTAAATTGGGCCTTGGAACGGCTTATATCCATGGCTTCAAATGGGCCTTGGAACACGGATACGAATACATTTTTGAAATGGATTGTGATTTTTCCCACGATCCAAATGATATCCCACGTTTGTTGGAGCCTTGTGTTTCGAGTAATGCCGACCTAACTATAGGTTCACGATATGTGCGTGGAGGAAAAGTTAAAAATTGGCCGATCGGTCGAATCTTAATGTCTTATTTTGCCTCGGTATATGTGCGCTTGATTTTGTTCATCGGAATTAAGGACACTACTGCAGGATTCATGTGTTATTCGCATAGAGTATTGGAAGCGCTGGACCTTGACAATATTCAATTCAAAGGCTATGCATTTCAGATTGAAATGAAATATGCAGCCATTCGAAAAGGATTTCGCGTAATTGAACTGCCGATCACTTTTATCGACAGACAGTATGGTGAATCTAAAATGTCAAGTGGAATTTTTAAAGAAGCATTCTTCGGAGTGTGGAAAATGCGCAAACTAAAAGTCTAATGGAAAAATTACTTTTTAAAGGGGCTACGATTATCAATGAAGGAAAAGAGATCGTTGCAGATTTACTCGTAGAAAACAAACGAATTGTTAAGATTGCTTCCACTATTGAAGCTGATGGTGTGGTTAGTGAGATCAATTGCGATGGCCTTTGGTTAGTTCCAGGGGTGATCGATGATCAAGTACACTTCCGTGAACCTGGGCTTACTCACAAAGGAACTATCGGAACAGAATCCTTTGCGGCAATTGCAGGAGGAACTACAACGTTCATGGAAATGCCAAATACGGTTCCGAATGCCCTGACTCAGGAATTGCTTCAAGATAAATACGACATTGCTAAAGCGACCTCATACGCTAATTATTCATTTTTCATGGGTGCTTCCAATGATAATTTGGAAGAAGTGCTGAAAACAGATCCCAAAAATGTGTGCGGTGTGAAGATCTTTATGGGGTCTTCAACCGGAAACATGTTGGTGGATCATACCCAAACTTTAGAAGGATTGTTTTCACAAGTTCCTATGCTCATTGCTACCCACTGTGAAGATGAAGCAACAGTGCGCGCGAATATGGAGCGCTACAAAGAGATGTACGGTGATGAGATTCCTGTAACAGCACACCCATTGATCCGCTCTGAGGAAGCGTGTTATTTGTCAAGCTCAAAAGCAGTAGAATTGGCGAAGAAATACAACACGCGTTTGCATATTCTGCATATCTCTACAGGTAAGGAAACGCACTTGTTTGACAATAAATTGCCATTGGCTGAGAAACGAATTACTGCTGAAGCGTGTATTCACCATTTGTGGTTCTCTGATACAGACTATGAAACAAAAGGGAACTTCATCAAGTGGAATCCTGCGGTGAAAACAGCTGCAGATCGCGATGAAATTTGGAAGGCTTTATTGGAAGATCGCATTGACGTGATCGCAACAGATCATGCTCCGCATACGCTGGAAGAAAAATCTCAAAAATACATGCAGGCTCCATCGGGCGGACCTTTGATTCAGCATAGCTTATTGGCCATGTTGGAGGCTGCAAAAGAAGGAAAGATTTCCAGAACAAAAGTGGTTGAGAAAATGGCGCACGCAGTAGCTACGTGTTTTCAGATCGCTGACAGAGGATTTATCCGCGAAGGCTATTTTGCTGACTTGGTCTTGGTTGATCCAAATGCCAAAACGGTGGTTGATCGCCCTTCCTTACGCTATAAATGCGGCTGGTCGCCATTTGAAGGAACTACTTTCAATCATGCAATTCATTCAACGTATGTAAACGGACAATTGGTTTACAGAAACGGGGTAGAAATTAAAAAATTAGGCGTGGGAGAACGCATTACTTTCAACCGATGAAATTAAAATTGCTTGTCATAACAGGTTTGATCTTAGGGGCTTGTTCAGGAGAAATAAAACTCCCGGACGCCCCGGATGATCTTATCCCGAAGGATAGCATGGCTGTGCTTTTAAAGGACATGACGATTCTAGAGTCAGCAGTGCAGAACAGGTACAAGAATGTTACCGTTTTCTACAAAGTGATGACCAGTTCCGGTAAAGCATATTTAAAAGAAAGAAAGATCACGCCTGAACGCTTTGAGCGTTCATACGACTATTATGTGGTACATGATGCAGAACTTCAGGAGATCTACACAGAGATTATGGATTCTCTTACGCGTGAAGGAGAAAAGCTGCAAAATCAATGACAGTTTTCGCGTACCTCCAGGAACAAACGCTTAAAGGCAATTTCAATTTCTGACTCTGAAATATTTCCCTGCTGCTTTTCTGATACACAGTTCCACCAACCATAGCGCATCACTTCGATTCGAGCCCAGAGCAATTTATCTTTGCTTTCCCATTTTTGATCGAAATCCTTTTGGATAGCAACCGGATCTACTGCACCGATCACTTCTTGTTCGTGTTGTTTCTTCCAATATGCTAATAAAGCATCGCCACCTAAAATGAGTGCTTTTTCTGCGTTCGAACAACCTGCCGTTTTTTGCTGTTTCAATAGTTTTGGATTGGTGTATGCCTTGATAGCCAAACTTCTCAATTCATAAGCATCTTTCAATTCCTTTAAACGAGCTTGACGCATCTGTTCCCAATAAATTCCCTTCGGTAATGCGCAACTAGTTAGTTCAGCTTTTTTCTGTTGATACTCCCGTTTTACAATTTCTAAATTGACAAGGGTAGAATCTGCTGGTTTGTTCCACAAAAACGGTCTTGAAAGTCCGCTAGGCTGCCAAATGATGTAAAGGGCATTGTTCAACTCAGCTTCATTGGCTTTAGCAGTATCGATTATGCCGTTCATTTGGCAAATACCTGTTTTCCATTCAAAAGATTCTTGTGCAATAGTCGCGTTTATCCCGAAGAATAATAGGATTTGAAAAATGCGTTTCATCGAATTTTACGATCTGGGTTTTTACTCAAAAAGGAATTCCAACTACTTCCTTTGGACTTATTGTTTTCTCCGATTCCTTTGGAAAAATGGTGACAAACTGCGGCAGCCAAACCATCCGTAGCGTCTAAATATTTTGGCATTTCTGGAAATGCAAGAAGCGTTTGAAGCATTGCTGCAACTTGTTCTTTGGATGCATTACCGTTTCCAGTAATTGCTTGTTTAATGCGTTTTGGTGTGTATTCTTCGTAAGGAATGTTTCTTCTTAAGGCACAACCGATAACTACTCCTTGGGCACGCCCAAGTTTCAACATGGATTGTACATTTTTCCCAAAGAATGGTGCTTCGATCGACATAAAATCAGGCTTGTATTCTTCCAGCAATCCTTCAACGCGATCAACAATGCGTTTCAGTTTGTCCGGTTGATTATCGAGTTTATGCAATTGTATGATACCAAAATTGAGCAGTTGAATCCGTGATCCCGAAATCTGGATCAATCCGTATCCAAGAACGGTAGTCCCCGGGTCTATGCCTAAAATAATTGTATCTTCGGTCATGCAAATGAATCAACAAGGTAAATCTACGAAAAATAGCGCTTATTGGCGGTTGCTAATAAAGATGGCGGTGTTTTTAGGAGTTGTTACTTTGCTCGTTCTGCAACTTAAAGATGTTCATTGGAGTGAATTGAAGGGATTAAAATTTACAGATCCTTGGGCTTTGATTGCATCCGTGCTATTGTTAATTGCAAACCAATATTTCGAATATGCCAAATGGCGTGTTGCTGCTGAAAGTATTGATGCGAATCGGACAATGATTCTCAGAGCGTATTGGAGCGGAGTAGGATCAGCCTTTTTAACACCCAATGGATGGGGAAGTTTTATAGGCAGAATGATCCATTTTAGGAAGCGAGATCGTCTTTTGATCATTGCTGCATCCATGCAAGCCAATTACAGTCAATTGATCCCAACACTTGTTTTTGGAGTGATCGGTTTATTCTTTTTAGAGATTTACCCCGTTAAAGTAGGTGTGTTCTCATTAGTAATAGCCGGATTTGTAATGGCATTTTATTTTTCCTGGCCACTTCTTTTACCCAAACATAAGAGTCGCAAGAAATGGTTGAGACGATTGCAGCGATTACGTCCTTTCTTGGTGCGTTTCCAATACAGTATGTTGGGCTATTCGTTATTGCGCTTTTTTATATTTTCTCTTCAGTTTGTGCTGCTGTTTGTGTCATTAGGGTATACACAGTTTGAAACCTTGCTTCTTGGTGTTTGGCTGGTGTACTTGTTGACTTCATTTGTACCTTCACTTTGGTCTGGAAAAGTGTTGATTCGAGAAACGGCAGCATTGTATGTGTTTACGAAGTTAGGCCTTGCCATTCCAGATATTTTGCTTGCTAGTTTATTGATCTGGTTGATCAATATCGTTCTTCCTGCAGCTTTCAGTACTTTTGTATGGATTCCGCGAAAAGAAAAGGAAAATGTGGTTCGTTAGTATTTGGTTCCTCTTATATGCTGTTTCAATTTTGGGTTTGATCTTTGGGATACAACGATTGCGTCTTGCCAATTCTCAAAAACCTCAAATGTCTTTGGATGAGGTAACAGTTGTGATTCCCTTTCGCAATGAGTCGACTAATTTGAAACGATTGATCGATTGCATCCGCTCGCAGAGTTATCAACCTGCCCAGTGGATCTTCGTGAATGATCATTCCGAAGATGATTTTCAACCTTTTTTCAACGATTTAGAGCATTTCCCGTTTCGTTTGCTACATCTTCCTCCTGAGCAACGCGGAAAGAAGCGCGCCATTCGTTTTGGAGTTGATCATGTACGAACAGAATATTGCCTTACAATGGATGCCGATGTATGGTTTGGTAAGAATTATATTAAATCGTTATTGATAATGCCTGAGTCTGACATGGTTATTTTGCCAGTTGAAATGAAGGGACAACGTTGGTGGCATTCCTTTTTCACATTGGAGTTTTTGTTTACCACCTTGATCAATCGCGGTGTCTCAGGTTGGTTGCGTCCGGTGAATTGTTCGGGAGCTAACTTGTTGTTCAAAGTAAGTAGTTACGATGAAGTAAATGATATTGAGGAACACGATCATATTTTGTCTGGTGACGACATGTATGCTCTTCGGGCATTTCGCGAAGCTGATAAGCGCGTTGAGATTGCAGAGATTTCCGAAGCCAAAGTTTTCACAGAAACACCTGAGACCTTTGCCGATACTATGGAGCAACGTGTGCGTTGGATGAACAAGACAGGGAATGTAGGCGATACTCTGAACAGCTTTTTGGGCGTTTGGGCTGTTGGTTTGCACCTGAGCTATTTTTTACTGTTGATACTAAGCTGGTTCGCAGGGGCGCAATGGTTTACCTTACTGACGATTTTGTTGAAAGGATCCTTAGATCTGGCGCTTATTCGAATGGATACCAAATCATTGGATGCAAAAACAATAACTGGATTGTTGTTGTTTGAATTCGGTTATCCCATCTACATTTTGGCCTTGATCGGTAATGCGATGTTCACACAACCGGAATGGAAAGGGCGTTAGACAAGATCTTGATCAGACAAAGCCAATTCTCGTTGCAATCGACCTTTATTGGGGATCAAACTCATGAAAGCCAAGAGACCCACTAAGCCCATTATAGCTATTGCCTGATTGCCACCCATGAGGTAAAAGACTATTGCAGTTAAATTAGCTCCCTCCAATAATGCCATTCGAATGATGGATGTACTTGTGTACAATCTAAGTTTTTCCTCCAATTCCTCCATCTTACGACTTTCGATAAAACGTTGCTTACTGAACAGACCACCGGTAGTCAGGGAAAAGACCATGATTATTGGGAGGATGTATAAGAAGATATCGTCTTGTTGATCCATTGGAGCACTTGGTTTCAATACGAAATGAACAACTCCAAAAAAGGCCACCTGTCCTAAAAGTAAGGCGACGAAAATCAAGGTTAACTTGGTTAATGTTGCTTTCATGAACGAGCTGTAGTAGCATAAAAAAGCCCGTGTTGAACGGGCTTTAAATTAAAATGGTAGATCATCATCGTCACTCGGTGCTGTTGACGCAGCAGGAGCAGATGGGATTGGATCTAAATTCATTGCACTTGGTCCGCCAGCTGGCATTCCTCCACCCATTGCATTGGCACCTACACGCTCAATGCGCCATGCCTCCAATGTGTTGAAATATTTTACTTCACCTTGTGGGCTCGTCCACTCACGTCCACGCAAATTGAAAGATACTTCCAATTGCTCATTCGGCTGGAATGCATCCAAAAGCGCACATTTATCTTGCGTCAATTGGAACAAGATATCTTGCGGATACATACTGGCATTATCGGTAAGGACAAACTCGCGTTTTGAGAATTTTTCCGATACCTGTACTGTATCGTTCTTAACTTTTAAAGTTCCGGAAATTTTAAACATCTTACTGGTTATTTATTTTTAGTCATTGAAGGCAAGGAGGGTCATCCAAGCTCCTTCAATATCGTTGTTTGCAATGAGTGATTTGGCGCGTTCATGCAAAGCTCTTTCAAGTTTCGCAGGCTCGTCTTCTAAAGTTACGAATATATCGCTTAATTCCAATAACTTATACTCGTTCACATCAGTTTCATTCGGTAGTTCAGTGATTCCAGCCAATTGAGCCAGTTCGTTCATGTTCAGTACCGGACTGTTTCGAATGTCTTCTGGTAGTTGATCGAATCCGATTCCTACTGTTGTGATTGGTTTGGTAATTTCGAACATGGAATGTTCATTGGCGTGACAGTACCAATTTCCACCCATACGAGCTACCAAGTTGATCTTCTTCTGATCGATCATGCCATCTGCACCGAGGATATCCTCGTGAATATGAATTTTTGTCACTTCGCAGATCACCAAATTACCTGCGCCTCCTTGGTCACCCAATTCGATCACTTGATTCACCTTGCATTCGAATTGAACCGGAGCTTCTTTTACACGCATCGGTCGGATCGTTTCTGATGGTATGGGTGTTAAACCAGATTTCACGAACTCATCCACTTCTGGAGTGAAAGGAGAACTTGACAAACTCATTTGATGCAAGATGTCCATGTTCACAATATTGATCACAACTTCCGGTACCTTTTTAACATTGTTGTAAGTATCCTTGGTTGTATTCGTACGGCCATTCCGGGCCGGTGAAAAGATCAAAATTGGAGGTGCTGCTGAAAACACGTTGAAAAAACTGAAAGGTGACAGGTTGTTCACGCCGTTTTCGTCGACTGTTGATGCAAAAGCAATCGGTCTTGGACCTATAGCTCCCAATAAATAGCCGTGCAATTTGGGAATGGGAAGTTCTTTTGGATCAAGTGTCAACATGGCAACAATTTTAATGCAAAATTACCAATTTAGCCGTCAGGAATTTGAAGCATTTCCGAAAAGAAATAAACAATTTTTATTACTTCTTCACGATGATGTACAGATTCGGATCGATCGTAAAATCTCCGGGTATTTTCAAAGATTTCTTGGTCCATTTGCTGCTGCATTTCCACAGTTTTCCATTGACAACAAGTGGCATGTTAAACCCTTTCACACAATTGACCCAACGGTATTTGACGCCGCCGCGAATAGTTTTCACTTCCAGTGTTGGCGGATATTGTTGCCTTAAGTACTGATCCAAGATTGGAGAAAGTTCCATTTTTAGCATCTTGGACATGAAGGCCTCAATGTGTTTCCCCGTTACGGTCTGGTGGTAGAACTGTTGATTCATGTTACGCAACATTTCACGAAACAGAGTGTCGTCCTGCACCAAACAACGTATTGTATGGAGCATGTTGGAACCCTTGTAGTACATATCACCTGATCCTTCATCCTGTACACCGTATTTTCCTATGATCGGTTTGTCGTTCTGAATGTTTTTTCGAAGTCCCTGACAATAAGTATCTGCCGCTTCTTTACCAAACCAATATTCGGTGAAAAGCACCTCTGAATAGTTCGTAAAGCTCTCGTGTACCCACATGTCGGCAATATCCATGGTGGTAATGTTATTTCCAAACCATTCATGTCCACTTTCATGTACAATGATGAAGTCCCAGCTCAAACCTTGACCAGTTCCACTGAGGTCGCGACCCATATATCCTTTTTTAAACTGGTTCCCATAAGCGATTGCACTTTGATGTTCCATACCCAAGTGTGGCGCTTGTACGATCTTATATCCATCGTTGTAAAAAGGGTAGGGACCAAACCAGTATTCAAAAGCTTTTAGGGTTTTATTGACATCCGCAAAATGCGGGATTGCTTTTTCAAGATCATCGCGAAGTACCCAATAGTCGACCTCCAATTGCCCATTCTCTCCCGCAAAATGGTCATGGTGGTTCACATAATCACCAAAATAGGGGATCATGCAATAATTATTGATCGGATTTGAGACTTTCCAGGTGTAGCTACTTGTTCCGTTCGGATTGTCTACCGATTTTTCCAAAATGCCGTTACTGATGCACTTAATGTTTGAGGTACAAGTGTAAGTCATACGCACACTGTCCGGCTCATCTGCCTGAGAATCTTTACATGGAAACCAAACGCTTGCTCCAAGACCTTGACAAGCAATTGAGATCCATGGTAGTCCGTTTTTATCTTTTCGCCAGATAACACCACCGTCCCAGGGAGGATTCACGGCTTTTCGAGGTTGTCCGTGGTAATGAACAACAAAATGATTGGACTTCGGCAAGATTGTTTCCCGAGTAAGATCCAAGATATGTGCATTTCCGATTGTTTTCAACTGAGATAACTCCAATTGCTTTCCGTTGAACTCAATACGGTCAATGATCAATGGTGCTTGAAGATCAAATTGTAACAGGTAATTTTCTCGGATCAACCCCAAGTCGAAAACCAGATCGTTCTTACCTGAGATCTCCTGTCGATCCGGAAAGAATTCAACGGCTAGATCATAATATTTAAGATCCCACCACTGGCGAGTGATTCCGTAACCACCACGAAGCGAATCGGCCGCATTAAACTGTCCGAAACTTAATGTTTGCAAGAAAACAAGTTGAAGTATGAATAGCGCGCTTATCTTTAATAAAGATGATTGTAACATGACTTATTTTTTACGGAATAGGATGAGTTTGCGGATGTCGATCCAGATAGTTCCTAATATGGCAAACATCAATGCGGTTAAGAAAATTCTTATTGTTACCGCATTCATGCTCAAAAGCTGTTGTAAAGGTTCCAAAAACGCGATCAGAAGCAGGATCACACCCGTTATACCAATGATCCAATAAACCATGGTGTTTTGCGATAGCTTACCGGAAAAAATGGTGAATACATCCGATCTGTTGTAAAGGGTGAGGAATACATTTCCGAAGATCAGTGTAAAGAAAACAACGGTTCGCATATTTTCCTCTCCAAGTTGCCAAGACTGAGCCAAAAACGCTGTTAGCGTGCAAGCAATCGTCAATGTTATGCCTTGTAACAAAGTCATGAATAGCTGCTTCCCGGGAATCAATGCTTTGGAAATTGAGATTGGATCATGCATTTCTTTATGATCGGGTGTTTCATTCTCAAATACCAAAGAACAAGTTGGTCCCATGATCAATTCTAATAAAATGACGTGAATAGGAGAGAATAGTGTATCGGGCATCCAATTCAGAAATAGAGGAAGGATTACCAATAATATGATTGGAATATGAATGGCAACGATATAGCGAATTGCTCGTGATAAGTTCAAATTGATCCTTCTTCCTAAATAGATGGCATCCACCATTCGACCCATTTCATCATTACTTAGGATCAGTCCCGCCGCACTTTTTGCAACATCCGTTCCGCGTTTACCCATCGCAATTCCGATGTGGGCTGCTTTCAACGCAGGCCCGTCATTTACCCCGTCACCAGTCATTGCTACAATTTCTCCATTAGCCTGTAAGGCGGTGACAATCCGTAATTTTAACTCCGGCTTAATTCGTGCAAAAACGCTGACTTCGGAAACCTTGCTTTTTAAAACTTCATCTGACATGGAAAGCACCTCTTCACCTGAAATTACTTTTTCAGAAGGAATTCCACATGCTGCGGCAATGGCCGTTGCAGTTTCAGGATAATCACCGGTGATCATTTTTACTTGTACTCCAGCTTCCTGAAAATTTTGGATGACACGGGGAATATCTGGCGATATGGGATCTTGGAAAACAAGTAATCCACAAAAAGTAAACGTAATATCACTTAAATTTAATGGAACATTTTTGGAAGAAACACCTTTGGCAACTCCAAGAACTCGGTAGCCTTTTCGGGCGTAAACGGTTGCTCGTTCGCGCCACAGATTTCGGGTTGATTCATCAGCATCGCATTTATCAAGTACAGCTTCCAAAGCTCCTTTACAGGCAATGATTTGTTCGTTTTCGGCAGATCTGAAAATATGCGTCATAGACGGTGGTGAACCGGCCAATGGAAATTCTTGAATCATACGAGCATCTTTCCTTAAGTCTGTTCCACACAACTGACTGTACCAACGATGAATGGACTGCTCCATGGGGTCAAATGGTTCTACTTCACTGGCCCACATGCCATAAACGAGCGTGTCTGATGGAAGCGGATTATTTGCCAATTCTGAATCTCCAATTTGTGCGTCTAAGACATATTGTAAGGACATTAAATTTTGAGTCAAAGTGCCCGTTTTGTCCACGCAGATCACAGTTGCACTTCCAAGTGTCTCTACAGTTTTAGGGGAGCGGGCGATAATTCCTTTCTTCAACAATCGATACGCTCCCAGTGCCATGAAGGTAGAAAGGGCCACAGGTATTTCCTCCGGAATTACGGACATAGCAATCGTTAATCCATGTAATAATCCATGTAGCAGATCTTTGCTCAAATACCATTGATACCCCCAAACGAATAGAAAAGCTACCAAACCACCGAGAAACATGTTCCTGACAAATCGATTCACTTTCAATTGAAGAGGAGTCTTTTCCTTTCCGGTAGTCTCGATCAATGCACCTATCCCAGAAAGGGATGTTTCGTTGCCGATCGCAATAACTTTTGCATAAGAATAACCTCTCACCACTTGTGTGCCTTGATAAATGATCTCTCCAACAGTTTTTTCTACCGATACGGATTCGCCGGTGAGAATACTTTCGTTAATCGAAAAATCGTTAGAAAGGATCAACTCTGCATCGGCAGGAATTATACTTCCTTCTTCGCAAATGATTGTATCTCCAAGTACGAGGTCTTCACCGGGTAAAATGAGCGGAACCCCATTTCTGATCACTTTAGCACTTCCTTCGTGAATGCGATTCAGTGCAGAAATTGCTTTGTGACTTTTGAAATTTTGAAGCACGTCAATTCCCGCAACCAGCGTTAGGGCCACCAACATCGTTACTCCTTCTGTACTTTCCCCTAACATGAAATAAAGAACACTTGTACTGCACAAGAGAATGAACATGGGTTCTGTGACCGTCTCAAATAAATTTGAAAGCAGCAGATTCTTTCCTTTTGGCAAGGTATTCTTTCCGTGCAAGGTTCGCTGTTTGATCACCTCTTCATCGGATAGCCCAGTTATTTCTGCTGCTGTAGTTTGATTTAACGACAATACGTTCGGAAATTTGTTGCCGAAAGTTATCAATAATTATGATTCAAAAATGGACTACCAGGTTTGTAAAGATGATAACATGGTGCTCAAATAGAAAACACCTACCGCACTCAAAGATCCTGAAATAGCAAGTGTAAGCGATGCAATGACCAGTCTTTTCTTAAGTGATAACTCCAAATACAGTTTTTCCCGATATAACAAACGAGAAAGAAATGAGATCATCAGGGTTCCAAATGCAAGCGAAGCCAGAACGAAAAGTAAATAATAGAATATTCCGGGCTGGGCGGTTACAATTAAAAAATTCATCGGTACATTTTGCTCGAAACAAAGTTACGTTACGAAAGTTTACCGCTCGCATTTCAATTGAATAAATTATATTTGGTCGTTTAAGCTATTTTGAATTATAATCTATGAAATTAACCGTTTTCTTAATCGCCTTAATGCCACTTGGTATCTTGGCACAGAAGAACATTCGTTTTGAGAGCTCTATTGAACTGATCCGGTCTGGAATTGAATTACATGACAAAGAAGAATTTGATCGTTCTATAGAATTGTTCCAAAAAGTACCTATTAATGATACGAATTATGCTTTGGCTCAGTATGAATTGGGCTTGAGTTTTATCGGAAAAGAGCAGTTCAAAAAAGCCCAAGATGTTCTTTCAAATTTGTTGGATTATCCGATTCGCTTCAATTTCAAGCAAAAAGTTTATATGATGCTTGGGAATGCGTATGACATGGATAAACAGCCTGAAAAAGCTTTGGAAGTATACAATAGTGGATTGGCGTTATATCCGCATCAGCACAATTTATTGTACAATCGCGGTGTTTGCTATGAAAGTTTGAAACAATGGGATAATGCCATGAAAGACTATCAAGCTGCTATTTTGGGTAATCCGTATCATGCTTTAAGTCATTGGCGACTAGGAATTTTAGCGGCTAATAATGAACGTTATGATCAAGCTCTACTTTCATTGATGACTTTCCTGTGGCTGGAACCTACCAGCAGCCATTCTTTGGAAGCGATTCGATTGATGGATGCCATTTCAGAAGGAAGCCATGAGAAAGAGGAAATGCCCGTGAAGTGGTTCCAGGATAATCCGGATAACTACGCCGATTACAACGAATTCTTTGTGAACAAGACCGCGTTGCAGAATAATTACAAAGTAAAATTCACACTGACAACGTATTATGCAAGACAGTTTCACCTTTTCTTGAAAAACAATAAGTACGAAGCCAATAATCCTGATTTTTGGAATCAACATTATATGCGTTTCTACGAGAAGATCTGGAAATCAAAGAAACTCGATAACTTGATCATGATTTCCTTGCTTAATTTGGAAAACGAGTCGGTACAACAAAAAATTGGACAGAATCAAGCCAAGTTGAAAGCATTTTACGATATGTCTAAGGAGTTTTATTCTGAGGCAAACGTAGCACATTACATGGATTTCGAAGGAGAATATAAATTGGTAAACACCGATTACTCTATAAATTCTGGGTTGACGGTTATGGGTATTTTAGGTGCTGATAAGAAAACGCTTACCGGTAATTATTACTATTTCCACCCGAATGGATTACCTAAAATGATTGCACAATACGATTCGAAAGGAAACCCAACAGGGACTTGGAAAATTTCAAATGATTTCGATGGTAAGATCGAAAGAACAGTAGAATTCTTAGGAGGAAATAAGCGCAAAGTATCTGAATTCTATCATTCAGGTGAATTGTGGCAAGAGTACACTTTGGAAGGAGATAACGTGGTCGACACCATTCGTATCTATTATCAAAATGGTGTGATCCGCGAGAAATACATGCTTAAGAATGGACAAAAAGAAGGATTGTACCAAGAATTCTTTGCTGATGGCGCGCTTTCATACAAAGTAAACTACATCAACGGTTTGGGAGAGGGGGACTACTTGTCTTATTTCTCTGACGGAACAATTGAAGATAAATTCACTTTGAAGGCCGGAAAAGTTCAAGGAGTGCGTATGCGTTACTACAATAACGGCCAATTGCGTCAGTCTTCTAATTACGTGGATGACTTGTTCGAAGGAGAGGTCTTGGAGTACTATATGAACGGTAAGTTGAAAAAGAAATCCAATTACAAAAAAGGTAAGTCTGTTGGTTTGATGGAAACATATTATGCCAATGGGAAGATTGAATCCTCAACCACTTTGGACGAAAACGGTAAAGAAAGTGGTAAAACAATCATGTATGACCTGGATGGTGTGAAGTACCATGAGTTCGAATACAACAAAGGAGATATGGTGAAGATCACCTTCTTCGACAAGTCCGGAGCTGCAAAAGAATTGGCTGAGAAGAAAGGAAAACGTATCGAATACATCTACTGCTTTCCAACTGGTAGTAAAAAAGTAGTTGGTGCTTATGTGGACGGCGAAAAAGATGGGAAATGGGATTACTTTGACTTCTACGGAAACTTGGAATCTACTGTTATTTACAAGAAAGGCATTCAAATAGATTCAGTAGTTGAATTCCATGAAAATGGACAATTATCCAAGAAATACTATGTGAAAGATGGTGAAACGAATGGTTTGTATTTGGAATACAACAAATTTGGAGATCTTACTTGGGAAGCTGTTTACACAGACGGCGAACAAGACGGACAATATTTCACTTACTACAACAATGGTCGTGTGGAAGAAGAAGGATTCTTTGTTAACGGACAGAAATTTGGATTGATTAAAGAATACGATGCAAACGGTATGTTGAGTACAGTTAGTGAGTACGATCGTGACCGCGAAATCTCCGTACTTTATTTGGATACACTTGGAGAGATCATGAACCAATTCAAAACGATCATGAATGGTCCGGTTGAGATCTTTAGCGCAGACAGAAAATTCATCAAATACAAAGGGAACTTTACCAATGGGTTGGCAAACGGTAAAACAACGTTTTATGGACCAAATAACTTGGTGATTTCTGAAGGGAATAAAGTACTGGGTGAGAATCACGGTGAGTGGAAATGGTACCACTACAATGGTAAATTGAAAGAACAATCAACTTACGTTTACGGTTCAAAGAATGGTTTGGAATTGAATTTTGACGAAGACGGAAATAAATACAGCGAATTCAACTGGGAATATGGCTACCTGAATGGTCCGTTCAAATTCTACCACGATAATGGTAAGGTTTCAATGGAAGGTGAATATTACCAAGGGAAACGCCATGGTAAAGTAATTCAATACGCGGCTAATGGAGAAGTAATGATGTTCCGTTACTATGACAAAGGAATCATGGTTGGGTATTCTTACTTGGGAACTGATGGTAAAGAAGTTGCCAAGATTTCACTTCAAGGTAACGAATTGAAAGTGACTTGTTATTACAAAAACGGTAAAAAATCGGTTCAAGGATACCGCAAAAATGGTTTGCTAGAAGGCGATTATATTGAGTATCATCCGAATGGTCAGGTGGCAGAAAAGAGTGTGTACAAATTCGGTGAAGAACAAGGGAAATTTGAAGTGTTCTCTGAAACTGGCGTTAAATTGGAAGAACGTGCATACGAAAAAGGATATCGTGAAGGTCCGGAGACGATTTATTATACTTCCGGAAAGGTGAAGAAAAAGGCAATCTACACGGAGGGTAACCTTTATGGAGATGTAATTTATTATGCTCCGGATGGTAAAGTGTTGAGAGTAGTAAATTACTATGACGGAGATCCACTGTCAATTCGTTAATATGAGATATGTAATTCTGTTTTCAATACTCCTTGCAACCCAAATTCAGGTTGCTTGGGGACAAACAAAAGAAGTGCTGGATGCTTATCGGTTGAAGTATCCGAAACATCACTTAGTCCAACTAAAGGACGAAATGAAGATAGTGGTGCGCATGGAAAAGAATGTCCCTGTGGTTGAACACCAATACAGCCTTGAATACTTGGTATTGGATAACAATGGGAGTTTGTCCTTGGCTGAACAACGTGTCGGTTATTCGTCATTTCAACAAATGGGAGAAATTGAGGCTTACACCATGGTGCCAACGGAAAAAGGTTCCAAAAAATTACCTGTAAAGCGCATCGAAACCCGAGACGCAGAAACATCTGGTTCCGTATTTCATGACGATAACAAAGAGAAGGTGATCTTCTTTCCGGGCCTGGCTCCTGGTGCCTTGGTGCATTTGTCATATTCATTCATAATGACAGATAATACCTTCCCATTCAGTTACAATTTTTTTGCGTCTATCCCGGTAGAAAGTAACAAGGTGACCATTGAAGTAGATAGTTCAGTACACATCAATCACCGCTTGTTTCATGGTGACCGACTTGCGATCAAGTACTCGGAAAACCTCGTGAAAAACAAGCGCATTTATTCTTGGTTTTCGGATAAAGCAATGATCATTGATAACGAAGATGTTGCACCAGAACCTCGTTATTATGCGCCTCATTTGTTAGCACAGATCGGGTATTATACTACCAAGGCAGGAAATGTATCTTTAGGACAATCCATTGGAGATCTGCATGCGAATTATCAGCAAAATGTGGAGCAAGTGGAAAATGAGATTCCTGATCCGGAATTGCTTCGCATCGCCGACTCGATTGCCCGACCGTTTAGCGATGAGTTCGATAAGGTGAAAGCCATTTATTATTGGGTTCAGGATCATATCAAGTACATTGCGATAGAAGCAGGTATGGAAGGCTTTGTTCCAAGGCAACCTTCTGCAGTTTTGCACAAGCGTTATGGTGATTGTAAAGACATGGCTTCCTTGATCTACTCGATGACCAAAGCTATTGGTATTCCAACATATTTGACATGGATTGGAAGTCGCGAATTACCAACAAGGTATACGGAATTTCCTTCGTCTTTTTGTGATAATCACATGATTGCCTCTTACAAGAAGAATGGGAAAATATACTTCCTCGATGCAACAGATTCTTTCTTGTCCATCGAAATGCCTTCGTCTTTTATTCAAGGAAAAGAAGCTTTTGTGCACTTGGGTAAGGATAAGTTTGAAATCGCTAATGTTCCAGTGATCCCATCGGGTATTACACAGCGAATTGACAGTACATGGGCAAAATTGGATGGAAAGAACATGACCGGCTACATCCATAGTTGGCATTCCGGATATTACCATTCATTGATCACGGATGTGTTGCGTGATATGCCCAAGAACGAGCTTGATAAATTCAGCACTTCTATCTATCAGCGTTGCAACAATTCATTTTTGGCAACAAATTCAACCACGAAGGATGTCTTGGAGCGTGAGAAGCCAGCTTACATGACCTGCGATTGGAAAGCTTCTAATTATGCCACTACATACAATAATGAAGTCTATGTGAATTTATTGTTGGACAAGAACTACATTCAGTACTTCGATTTGAAGCCTGATCGTGTTGCGCCGATGGAGTTCCCATTTGCGTTTGATGATCAGAGTGTGACTATATTTGAAATTCCGGAAGGGTACGAGGTTAAATCTGTTCCGAAAAACGTGGAATTCAAAACAGAATTCTTTGAGTTTTCTGTTACCTACAAACAAGAGAAGACGACAGTTACTTCCGCACTTCACTTGAAAACAAACTTTATTTTATTGGATACGGCAAATGTGCAGCAATGGGCAAAACTATTGACTCTTAGCAAACAAGCATTTTCTGAAACCTTAGTATTACAAAAGAAATAACATGAAAAAACTAGCCATATTATTGTTGGGATTGAACTTCTTTACATCGTATGCTCAATCCCTTTATTATGCTTCGTATGATTGGAAAGAGACTCCAGAAAAGTACGTATTGACAGAGGCAGAACAAAAAGAAGACGAGGTAATCGTTTATGAAAAGCGAAGTGAAGAATATGCACGGATCAACGATCAATTCAATCAGTTTAGCTTATATCATGTGGTTCGGGTCTTGAATACAAACGTTGGAATTGAGCGCAACAATAAAGTTTACATCAGTAACGATGCGTTGGAGGTATTGGTTCAAAAAGCACGTGTGATCAAGCCAGATGGAACCATTTTGGAATTGAAAGAAGCTGATATTCGCGAGTTCAAGAACGAAGAGGGTGAAGTGGAGTATCGCTACTTCGCTTTAGAAGGACTTGAAAAAGGAAGTGTTGTTGAGTATTTACACTACTTCAAAAAAGAGGCTGATCTTTCGGGTAGATCCTTAACCATTCAAAGCGAAGTATTGAAACGTTCAGTGGATGTGGATATCATTAGTCCTGCTCATTTGGACTTTTTCGTTCACTCTGTAAATGGAATGCCGCAATTGGAGTTGGATACGAATTCAACAACAGATATTCGCAGAAAATTTGCGCATTGTGACAACGTGAAAGGGCAGAAAAGTGAATACGCTGCACCTGCTGGAGCCGTTGCTATGAAGTTCTTCTACAAGCTGCAAAAGAACTTCGATTCTGGAAAAGGGAACTTCTACACGTTTAATGAAGCTGGAAAGATCGTTTTCGAAAACAACTTTGGTGCACCTACCAAGAAGTCACTCAAGATCTACAATACCATGATTAAAGATGTGAATGCGAATGGTGGATCCAATCTGGAGTCAAAAGTACGATACCTTGAAAACAAGCTAAAGAAAGAGATTAACATCGTTGATTTCAACTCTCCTGAATTGAATAATACAGATTTGATCTTCAAGAATAAATTGGCTTCGGAGCAAGGGATGATCCTGGTAATGATGCAGATCTTGCGTGAAATGGGAGTTAAGTTTGAATTGGTTTTAACGACTGACCGCGATGAGTTGGCCTTTGTACCTGAGTTTGAGGGTTACAACTTCTTGAACGAATATCTGAGCTATGTAAATGAGCTGGATATGTACTTGGATGCCGGTTTGTTCTCACGTTTGGGCTTCCCTCCGTACGAATTGACTCAGACGAAAGGTTTGTTTGTTTCTGAGAAGTCTTTGGGAGACATGAAAGTTCCGATTACGAAATTGAAAGATATCAAAGCGGTTGAATCCAAAAAATCAGTTGATGGTATCGAGGCTGTTGTAGATTTCACGGTTTCCTTGAGTGATCCGAAGATCGTGATCGAACGCAGTGTTTCTGGTTACAAGGCTATTTTCCCGCAATTCGTTCTAAATTTCATGGATGAAAAACAACGTGAAGAAGCCAAAAAGGACGTGATCCAATACATCGATGAAGATGCAGTGATCGAAGAGATCTCGTATACGAATGATAATAGCGATGTAGCAGGTGTTTTACCATTGAAAGCAAAAGGAACCTTTGTTTCTCATAGCTTTTTGGAGAAGGCAGGAGATAAAACTTTGTTGAAGATCGGTGCCTTGATCGGACCACAAGCGGAATTATATCACGAAGAAGAACGTACGATGCCGTTGATGACAGAGTTCAACAGAGAGTACCAACGTGTATTGAAAGTGAAGGTTCCTGAAAATGTTCGCTTGGAAAATTTGAGCGCTTTGGTGATGAATGAATACACAGACGATAAGAGTTCTGGATTTGAATCGAGCTATACATTCGAGAATGGTGAATTGGTGGTTACAATTCGCGAATTTTACACACGCGTGAGCTACACTGTTGAAGAGTACAAGCAATACGAGCGTGTGATGAATGCAGCTGCCGATTTCAATAAATTGGTCATCGTAGTAGAGCCGAAATAAAAATGATTTTAAAGGTTGTGAACGTTTATTGATCTTGATACCGGGGATCGTCGCAAAAAGGTATTTTACGTATCGTGCTGATCTCAATGGATAGAAAGTCGAATTCGTTCACAACCTTTCCACATATTTCGTAGATCCCCTTTCCACGAAAAGGAAACAATCCAGCCACCTGCGGAAAATGAACTGTATCCAATTGCTCACCTTCCGGATCGAGTAAAGTGCCAAACAACATCTGATCGCCATTCACCGTTTTTGTACGTTTTACCGTGACTAAATAACCGTAAGTGCGGATATGATGTTGCACAAAACGATGCATGTCTTTCGCGAGGACATGTGCTTCAAGTTGCTCATCTATGAGTTCAAAAGGATCGCACAATGGAAAATCCAGGAGCTCCATGTGCTCGAATGCTTCTTCACGTTTGCTTTCTGATAACGGAGGAAGCGCATAATCTTTACTCTCTTGTTCGAACAATTCCGGTTGTGTTGTTCGTTTGGGGGCTTTGTTATGGAATAAGTGTGCTTTCCAAAGCAGTTCTTTTTTTGGAATCCCCAAGGTACGCAAACCGCCTACACGGATGAGTAAAAGCAACTGTTCCAGGGGGATGTGTACCCGACGCAGCAATTGATCAAACGACTGGAACTCACCGCGCATTTTGCGGTCACGCATGATCTCGGCAATGAGTTTTCCTTCTATTCCGGCTACGTGCTGAAAACCCAAGTAAATCGTCTTTCCGGAGATAAGGGTTTGGTATGAGCCGCGATTGATACACGGCGCCTGAATGTCACCGCCCAATTTGCGTGCTTCGTGTACGTAAATCTCCGTGCGGTAGTAACCTCCGAAGTTATTGATCGTGGCCACCATGTACTCCAGCGGATAATAAGCTTTCAGGTATAAACTCTGATAACTTTCAACCGCATAGGAGGCGGAGTGTCCTTTGGCAAAAGCATAACCAGCGAAACTTTCGATCTGTCGCCAAATATCTGCTACATCGGAATCTGCATATCCTTTTCGCTTGCAGTTGAGGAAGAATTGTTCTTTTACCCGTTGGAACTCATCCCGCGATCGGAATTTTCCGGACATTCCCCGTCTCAAAACATCCGACTCTGCCAAACTCAATCCGCCAAAGTAATGTGCTACTTTGATCACATCTTCCTGATAGACCATCACACCGTAGGTTTCGGGCATGATCTCCAGCATCACCGGATGTGCTTCCGGTAAATGTTTTTCCGGTTCACGGTGCCTCAGAATGTACTGACGCATCATACCTGAACTGGAAACTCCCGGTCGAATAATGGAACTGGCAGCCACCAATTCGAGGTAGGAATTCGTATGCAGCTTGATCATCAACATGCGCATGGCCGGAGATTCTACATAGAAGCATCCCAGTGCTTTGGCTTCGCGCAACAAACGATTGATGTTGTCGTCGGTTTTGAATTGCTTTACATCGTGAATGTCGTGCGGCAGATTTTCCGGTTGATTGTAGTGAATGATCTCTATGGCTTCGACAATCTTTCCCAAACCCCGCTGCGAGAGAATGTCGAATTTGTACAACCCAACGTCCTCTGCTTCCAGCATCGAAAATTGAGTGGTTGGGTATCCTTTCGGAGGAAGGAACGTCCCGGAGAACCACGAGATCGGTTTCTCGGAAATGACAATACCGCCGGCATGTACGCTCAGGTGTGAAGGCAAGCCCGCTATCAACTGACTGTATTTGATTACCAATTGCTGAATTTGATCGGCATCGGCAGGTGGTTTTCTCCCTTCACAAAGCGCATCAATATCATTTTTGGGCAAGCCGAATACCTTTCCAAGTTCACGCATGGTTGCGCGGTATTGAAAAGTGTTGTAAGTGCAGAGTAAAGCCGCATTCGGAAAGCGGTCAAAGATGTATTGGGTGACATCGTCGCGGTCGCGCCACGAAAAGTCGATGTCGAAATCCGGTGGATTTTTTCGGTACAAGTTGATGAAGCGCTCAAAGTAGAGGTCTAGTTCCAATGGATCCACGTCGGTGATTCCGAGCAAATAAGCTACAATACTGTTGGCACCGCTTCCACGACCGACATGGAAATAGCCTTTCGTTTGGGCGTAGGAAATGATGTCCCAGGCTACGAGAAAGTAGGAGAGGTAGTCTTTTTCGGTAATGATCTCGATCTCTTTTTCAATGCGGGCGATTATCTCATCGTTGATAACCGGATAGCGGCGATCCAATCCGTCTGCGCATAGTTGTTTTACCAGTTCTAAGTCTTCTTCTTTCGAGCCAGTGTACGTGGCAATGTTTTGCGAATGGGCATCATCGCCAAAATCGAAATGAATGGAACAGGAAGCAAGTAGTTTTTCACAGCGATCCAATAGTTCCGGATACAGACCGTATTTCTGGGTAAGCTCTTCGTGTGAGAGAAATTGTTCATCCGGACGTGTTTGCTCTGTTGGCACTAGTTTGGAGAGTAAACAGTTGTTGTCAATGGCTCGCAGTAAGCGGTGGGTGTTAAAGTCCTGTTTCGATCTGAAAGTCATCAAAGGAAATGAGATACACTTGTGTTCCTGAAGCGGCTTTTTGTGGGTGTAACGATTCAATTCATAAGGAGCAATGCCGATATATTCATTGTGATGCAGTTGCTCCGGGCTTTGTTCCCACGGATAAATGATTAAGCAGTTTCCGAAATGAGGTGCACGCTCCGGAAAGGGTTTTGCTTCGTGCAAGTGCTTGCTCAAAAAGGTATTGGCCTCATGAAATCCGCGGTTGTTGCGCGCAATGATCAAATAGCACAGGGACATGCCATTTCGGATATCGATCCCGGCAATGGGTGTGCGACCACATTCCTGACTGTAGCGCACGAAACTCAGCACACCGGACGTGTTGTTGATGTCAGCCAGTACGATGTGATCATATCCGGCTTCATTTCCCCAACGAACCAGTTCTTCCGGATTGACCGTTCCGTAGCGTAAGCTGTATGCCGAATGTGTGAACATGTTTATACGCGTCTGTTTGCCAGTAATAAAGGTGGTTCTCCGGTAAATGGGTTGAAGTGTCCGATCGTTCGGGCTTGTAGACCAACTGCACGAATGACGGCACGTTCACCAAAGCGGTCCCGAATCTTGTCCATTGCTTTGTAGAGATCGAGTAGGCGTTAATTTTCGTCAAATCGTCGGATCTGGTGATGTCCGTTTAAGAGTTCACTCAGTCGAACACCGATCAGTCGCACGAGTAAGCGACGGTTGTAAATGCGTTCGAACAATTCCATTACGATGGGGATGATGTCGTGATCTGCTGCGCTGTAAGGAATGCGGCGTTGCAGGGTTTGTGTTTGAAAATCAGAGTACCGGATCTTTACGGTGACGCAAGCGCATACTTTTTGCCCACGGCGCAACTGAAAGGCCAGATTCTCAGCCATAGCAGCCAGAATGCCCTTCAGTTTTACGATATCGATCGTGTCCTTATCGAAGGTGCGTTCGTTCGAGATTGACTTGCGTTCGTTGTATTGGATCACAGGTGAGTTATCGATCCCTTGCGCCTTTTTCCAGATCACGGAACCGTTTTGTCCGAGAACACTTTCCAGCATTTCCTGAGGCATTTCCTGAATAGTAGCAATGCGTTTTACGCCCAGGTTGCAAAGTGTTTGGTAGGTTTTGAGTCCAACCATGGGGATTTTCCTTACCGAAAGTGGACTGAGAAAGGGTTTCTCGGTTCCTTTGTTGATGTTTATCTGGTTGTTGGGCTTGGCTTCGCCTGTAGCGATCTTTGACACGGTTTTATTGGCCGACAAGCCAAAGGAGATCGGTAATCCGGTTTCGCGAATGATCTTTTGCCGCAATTCACTGGCGTACTGATAACAGCCAAAGAAACGGTCCATACCGGAGAGATCCATGTAGAACTCATCGATGGATGATTTTTCATACACGGGCACGGCCTCGCGGATGATGTCGGTAACCAAACGCGAATACTTGGTGTAAGTTCCGGAATTCCCCTTGATAATGATTGCTTCCGGACAACGCTCTTTGGCCATTTTCATTGGCATGGCGGAGTGAATACCGAATTGTCGGGCTTCGTAACTGCAAGCTGCAACAACGCCGCGATCGGAGGTCCCACCAATCAGGATAGGTTTTCCATTCAAACGACTGTCGATGAGTCGCTCACAAGACACAAAAAAGGTGTCTAGGTCCATGTGTACAATTGCACGCTGCTGTTCATTCATATCTCCAAAAATTGGTCAATAAAATAGCTGGTCGCATTGATCCGTCAATGCGCACCGGTCGTGCATATCGTTTTCCACTAGTAAGAGACGAAGAGGAATCCGCTTCACTGTTTCCAAGGTGTTGCGGTTGCTTTATTCTAATTCGTCGGTCTTACAAAATTATATAAATGATTAAAAAGAAATCATACAATGATTAAAAAGTAATCAACAATGCAAAATTCACTTGCTTGGTCGTAAGGTTTTTACGAGCAGCTATAATCAGGAAGCAATGATTGCTATGTTACCAAAGTTTTAGGGAAATGAGTATAACACAACAAAATCTTGATGCTTTCCTCATTTGCGGCTAACCTCGAAAAGCGAATGAACAGCGAATTTTGCAGCAAAAACAATGGAACTTTTTATCGCCATCTTTTCCGCCTTATTCTCTGTTATCAATCCCTTGGGAACCGTTCCCATTTTTGTAGCCTTAACCAAAGATGATGCAAAACACCACCGGGATAAAACTGCACTATGGACAGCCGTAAATGTGTTAGCTATTCTTCTCATAGCCTTTTTTGTCGGGAAATATGTACTGGCATTCTTCGGAATTTCTCTCAATTCATTGAGACTAGCAGGTGGATTGATCATCGCTACTTCCGGATTCGCGCTTCTTACCGGAAGTTTTACCAAGCACAAAGGGATGAAAAAAAGTAGTGTGCAAGCAGATGTGCAAACCCGCACAGAAGTTTCACTTACGCCACTGGCAATTCCTATGTTGGCCGGCCCCGGATCGATCTCCCTGCTCATTACCTTCAATCAAATGTATCGTTCACAGGAACAAATTTTAAGTGCTGTGGCAGCCATGTTGGCCGTATGTGTTGCTGTGTTCCTTATTTTGCGTGGTGCGCCACTCATTGTGAAATTGCTGGGTGCTTCCGGGATCAATGCGATCTCACGTATCATCGGATTCATCGTGATTGCAATCGGAATAGAATACGTGGTGGCGGCAGTGACGGAAATTCAGAAAGGGTGGTAGTTCGACTTGGGAGTATTGTTCTAAATAATTCTTTTACGGCTTTCGTTTCAAGGATTTCATAAAATACATACCAATTAAAAAATGGACTATTGCCAAGGTTCCAAAAGCAATCAAACCTGCCTTGGAATGATCGAAAATACACCAGATAACGAAGCAAATAGAGGCGAAAAAGCTGTAGCGCATAGCACCATTTTTTTCTCTTTTGTCCACGCACTGCTTCTTTTGACCATATACAAACAGATTCTTCGGTAAAATATTACGTTAATTACAAGAATAACAATCTTTTTTCCTGTAAAAGAAATTCAGAAATAGAGGTGAGGATTATTCATCCTCAAGCGGACTGAAGACAAACTCAAAACGTGTTACCGGATAGGTTTCCATTTTCAGAGTTCCCTCGAGCTGGTCTGTAAGTGATTCGATCAAGTCCAAACCAAACGACCCTTGACGTGATGGCGCTTTCCAAGTACCACTATCTGAATAGACCAATTTACAGAGATTGCCTTGATAGTGGGTAAAATCAATGGAAATGGAACAATTGTCGTAATCGTCGAAGGCGTACTTCAAAGAGTTTGAGATCAATTCGTTCAAGATCAACGCCAAGGGAACTACAGATTTCAACCCGATCGATTCCACATCGCAGTGAATCTGCAATTTCACCGGATATCCGGATTGATACGAACTCACAAGGTCTGTGGAAAGGTCATGTAGATATTCACGCAAGTGCATTGTAGAAAGGTGGTCGCTCTGATACATTTTCTCGTGGATCATCGACATAGCGATCACGCGGTGAGTCGCATCTTTGAATTTGGCGATCGCTTCCGGATTTTCCAATTCCCGCGACTGAAGCCTCAACAAACTGGTAATGATCTGTAGGTTATTCTTTACGCGGTGGTGAATCTCTTTCAACATCACGGTTTTTTCCTCGTTTTGCTTAGAGATGATGTTGTATTGCTCTTGAAGTACATCTTGTGCACGATTCAACTGTTCCTTGGCAAATTGATTGATCCGAATGTTTTGCCAGCATAGGTAACCAATGATCACAAAGCAAATCAAAACATTCATAGCCGTACTCAAAACTTGTGCTTCTGAAAGCGCCTTCAATTGATATACCTGCTCTTGAAAACTAAATACGTAGAAAATACTGATGCTGAGGCCATGCACTACTGTCAGGATCAATCCCCACTTGTTGTCCAGGATCAAAAATGCAAATAGGATGTTGATGACCATCCAGAAAACGTCCACCACATGCGGTTGATCAGTAACAGTGAACAAGGTCGTGAGACAGGCGGCCGCACCAAAGATGTTGAACAACAAGGTTTGTATGTAATACTTTCCGGTTTTTCGAATAGTATACATCACAATCAGTGATAGTATAAATGCCAAGAAACCTATTGTGAAGGTAATGACATTGAAATAAGCAAATAATACCACATCCAACAATCCAATCGTAAGCGCCAAGAATAAGCTCATGCGGTAGGCCAAGATGTACTTTGCCTCATGAACAATATCTGCATTGCTTAATTTGGGAGGGGTGAAAATGGATGTAAACATGAAACAAAAATACGCTTTCTTATTCAACTTAAGGTCTTAAAGCCCCATCCAAAGCTCACGTTTTACAACACTTTCAAGACTTTTCTGTTTCTTTTTTGATAGATTTGGTAAAAAATCCAGTCCGGTGCGTTGTTCGATCTGATCTATCGTCACAATAAAACTTTTTAAATCTGCCGTGCTTGCTTCATTCGGAAGAATAAACCCAATGGCAGTGTAGCCATTAATCGTTTTTTTAACGACGATTTTATAGTAGGACTTCGGAATGCGTACTTCGTTCGGACCAATTTTCTCCAATTGCATAGAATCACTCAGAACAGGACCTGTTATCACCAAAAGGGTATCGCCATTTTTGGACCAGTCTCGAACCTGACTTTCCAATTTCTTCCAAATTCCGCGATTAAAAGAAGGGGCTTGTGGACTCATGTTGGAATAATAGAACGATTCCTTCATCGTTATAGCCGAATACCCCATATCTCCAGCTGGCGCTAAATGCCCACGATCATACCCGCTTCCCTTGAAATCTTCATTGGTTGCTGAACCGGTGGAAACTTTTGGGTCGGCGTAAAAACCGGAAGATCGTTCTTCATCACCACCACATTCTTCTGGAAGCAAAACGTAAGAAACCCAACAGGCCTGTTCGTTGAATTCAGAATAGCCCAAGACAAAACCTGTGTGTTTTATCACTTGATAATTCAATTTAGCAGCTGGTAAATAACGCATGTAACCGCTTTCACTGCAGGCCGCTTGAAGCGAGGTGTCTGCTTTGGTTTGTGCAAATCCAGCCGAAGTTGATCCCACAAAGTATAGTATAATTAGACTCTTGATGAATGCATGCATGCGATAGGTGTTTTGAATGAACAAATTTAACTAAAACAAAAAAATGTACTTTTGAATAAATCTACTACGAACATGTTTGCCCTTAGAACCTACATGTATCTCTTAATATGTACTGTCTTGCCTTTATTGGCGAGTGGACAGACGCATAAGGATCTGGAGCTTTTGAAAAAAGAGATCCGGCAAGCGACCTTGTACGATAGTTCAGCCGTTTTCTCAAAAGGATCCAAAGCCATTGTACTTGCCCGGAAACTAAAAGCGCATAACGATGAAGGGTTGATCTATCAGTATTACGGAAATTTTCATTACTACTCAAACAATTACAAACAAGCCAAAAAGTATTACCACAAAGCAATTGCAATTGCGATCAAGAATAACGATGTAAAGCTTGAAAATTCAACGCGGATCAGATTGGCTTTTATGTTGACGGAAAAAGATCAGATTGCTGGGGAGAAAGAATTTAAGCGGCTTTTAATTCAAGCACAAAACGAAGGACTGGTCGAAAATCAGATAGAAATCTATAACGGATTGGGAATTCTATACGAAGGGCGTATGATGGACGACAAAGCCGTCACATTTTATCTAAAAGGACTCAAACTGGCCGAAAAGTATAAGAAGAAGTACTTCACTGCTTTCCTGCTGAATAACCTGGGTTTGCTGAAATATGAAAACAAGCAGTATCGGGCTGCACGAGAAGATTTGGAACGAGGTCTTATACTTGCCAAAGAAGAAGAGGAATGGCGTTTAGTTGGAAACTTGCTGAATAATTTAGGATTGGTCAATCGACAATTAAAAGATTACGCTTCGTCTGTTAAGCATTACAAGGAAACAGTCAAATTGACTAAGCGCCTTGGGTTTCCATTCGGGATCAGTGCTGCATATATTAATTTGGGTGATGCTTACAAGTTGAATGGACAGTTTGATGAGGCAATGGCTTGTGAAGATTCTGCTATCACACTTCTGAAGACATTTGACAATCTGGAGTACTTGCAAGTTGCCTACCTGGCAAAAGCAATGATCTCGATCGAAATGAAAGATGCGCGAAAGGCAAAAATGTATGCTGATTCGGTAAAATATTACCTGGATTTACAACGCGTTTTTAACAATGAGATCGATTTGCTCAGTGTTCGTTCGAAAATAGCAGCATTGAAAGGCGATTATAAGAATGCGTACGATCTGAACGAGGAATATCATGATCAGAAGGATAGTTTGAATACGATCACCAACCAAGACAAACTTGCCGAATTACAAGCTATTTATGGCAAAGAGCGTATTGAAAATGACTTGAAAGAGGCGAAAAATCAAAACAAGTTGCTGGAACAACAAAAGGAATTGGACGAAGCAAATTGGCGCATGTTATTCTTGCTTTTAGCCGGATTTTCTGTGTTAATAATCGGCTTTTCCTACATTCGTTATGTCAATAAATTAAGAAAGCAGCAGGCATATTTCTCTCAAGGTTTGATCAATCAGGTGGATGAAGAGCGGTCGCGAATTTCAAAAGACCTGCATGACGATATCGGGCAGTTGCTATCAGTTGTCAAATCAAAAGTAAACATGTTCCAAACGGGAAGATTGGCCAATTTGGATGGTTTAGAACACGAGATTGGTGAAGTTATCAATCACACAAGAACGATCAGCCATGAACTTCATCCGTCGTCATTGGAAAAATTAGGATTGAAAACATCCGTAAACAGTTTGCTAGAAAAAACACAGGCAGCATCTGATCTGGTGTGTAGTTCTGAAATTGACGAAGATTGGAAGCTGTTTACAACGATGGAACAGACGCAGTTATTTCGCATATTCCAAGAATGCATCAGTAATACCATTAAATACGCACAAGCTAAATCGCTCAAGATTTCTATCGTTAGAACAGACGAGGGATTCTTAGTGGAATACCGCGATAATGGAATTGGTTTTGACTCGGATCTTATGGTAAAAGGATTGGGTTGGTTGACCATTCGTGAGCGAGTGCACCAAATGGGGGGGAAGATGGAACTGAATTCCGGAAAAGGAAAAGGAGTGCATTTGACCATCAAAATAAAAAAGTCATGAAAGTAGTTATTGCCGATGATCATCCAATATTTCGCAGTGGGTTGAAGTTCCTTTTGGAATCTTCATTCCCAAACGTAGGTGTGACGGATTTTAGTTCGGGAGATGAGGTATTAGATTACTTGAAAACAAAGGAACCGGTCGACTTGGTTTTACTTGACATCGATATGCCTGGAAAGAATGGTTTGGATACTTGTGAATTAATGAAAGCACAATTTCCGGAAATTCATGTGGTTATACTAACCATGTACAAGGATCTTGAAATGGTGAAGCTGGCATTTTTCAATGGAGCAAAAGGGTATTTGGTAAAAGATAATACTGCAGATGAGTTGGTAGAATGTGTGCAAAGTATTCTTGCAGGGAGGTCCTATTTAGCCAAGGAAATTCGAGAATTGAACCAACAGCCGATCAGTCACAACAGCCGTGAGTTGCAAATTGCGCAGCTTCTTGAGACTTTGACACCAACTGAAATGAAGGTTTTAAAACTGGTAAGTAAGAAACATTCATCAAAAGAAATTGCAGAGCTTTTGTTTGTTTCTGTGAAGTCGGTTGAAAATTACCGATCGCGTATTTGTAAGAAATTGAACTTGGATGCCCGCAACAATAGTCTTCTTATGTGGGTCATGGAAAACAAACGCATTTTGGAGCAAAAACAATAAGAAGTAATATTGAGGGGCTAACCCCTCAAAAAAATGCCGCGCACGAACCTATCTTTGCCCTGATACTTTGAGAGACACATTACTTAGAAAGTTAACTTACTACTACAAAAATTAAGTTATCTGTTCTTTTCTGGAAAGAAAGAATTTGGTTAGGTGAAGGTTTTATTGCTTCAGAAGCATGGTTTTGAGTAAAGGCGGTTCCATGTGTTTTAGGCAGTTTCAGTTCTGAAGCAATTCGTGTCTTTATTGGTCACATGTGATACAAGGATGTCCTAAAGGCATCCTTGTTTTTTTAGAAATAAATGAGCAAACTATGAAGGTAACTACACTTGTTCTAACAATGCTACTTTTTTCTGGGACGCTTTTCGCTCAGAACCTGGTACAAAATCCAAGCTTTGAAAATACGTCTTCATGTCCTTTAGGGCCCTCGGAATTAACAAAAGCATTCAACTGGGATGATCTTAACACAAATGTAGGTGGAGATAGTTGTTCTTCACCTGACTTGTATGCCACGTGTTCCTGGACCATTGGTGGTGTGAATTCTCCAGCAGCCTTGTTGGGATATCAAAATTCCAGAACAGGAACGCATCATGCCGGAATTATCGTTGAATCCAGACCACCGATCATTTCTTCATGTCCGCCAGCTGCGGGTAGCGTGGATAATTACAGGGAGTATTTGGGTGGCGAACTTTCTTCTCCACTTGTGGCTGGACAATCTTATTGCGTTCAGATGTATGTAAATTTGGCTACACGTTCTGGTTGGGGAATTGATAAGTTAGGATTCTATTTTTATAATAGTACCAGCACAATTGCGAAGGATTTCTGCGCTAATCCTACTCCTATAACGATACCTACAAATGATCCCAAACTGTTAATGACTTCTGGTACTCCTTTCGTAGATACTGTAAACTGGGTATTGGTGAATTGGAACTATGTGGCTCAGGGAGGTGAGAATCGCTTTGCTATTGGGAATTTCTTTGCCAACAACACGCAGATCAGAACAGGAAATGACTGTGCTGCAAGCAATTTACAAGGGGGGACATATTCCTATTATTTCATTGATGATGTAAGTGTAACTGCAGGAACTTGCTGTATTACAAGTGTAACCGATCCGGGACCACTTTGCGTAAATGATGCCCCTTTCAATTTGGTACCACAAACACCTGGAGGAACGTTTTCAGGGACTGGAATCACGAACGGAAGTTTGGGGACTTTTGATCCATCTGTAGCTGGAGTAGGGACATTTACAATTAGTTATCAATTGGGATGTGGAACAGGAACTTTCCAGATGACTGTAAATAACTGTACAACATTATCTGTTTGTCAGGAAACAAACGGTGCATTAACTGTGTCAGGTGGTACAGCACCCTATACTTGGCAAAGTCAATCAACTACCCAAGATTGTTCTTCTTGTTTGATTGGATGTACCTTCCCTCCGGGATGTGCCGTTAACATTACCTCTTGGAATACTTATAGCAATGCTGCTACTGCAATGCCTCCTGGTACTTTCCCAATCCAGGTATTAGATAATGGAGGAAATAGTCAATTGATTACGAGTTTAGCCGGAATTCCAGCCTGTAGTGCTCCTTGTCCTACGCTAACGGTGACAATTTCAAATCAAGAAGATATTAGCTGTTTTGGTTTAACAGATGGCGCTGCTGTTGCTTCAGCTAGTGGAGGAAATGGTACGTACAACTATTCCTGGATGCCCGGAAGTTTGAGTGGCGCATCTCAGAATGCACTAGATAATACGACGTATACAATCACAGCTACTGATGGAAATGGTTGTACCGGATCAACAACAGTAACTATCGCTGAACCTGCAGAATTGTTGGCGTCCGTGAATACCACACCAACTGATTGTGGCGCAACTACCGGAAGTGCAACAGCGAGTTATACAGGAGGAACAGGTACAGTTAGCTATTCATGGAATCCGGGTGGTCAAACAACAGCTGTCATCTCCAATGTTTCAGCGGGTGTTTACACAGTTACTGTGGAAGATCAAAATGGATGTACTGCTCAAGCCAGTGGGAACGTAAATACCTTGAATGGACCTGTGTTGACAACACAAGTGCTACAACAAGTAAGTTGTTTCAATGGGGCAGATGGTTCGGCGAGCGTACAAGTTTCAGGCGGTACTTCACCTTATAACGTAGTATGGTCACCAAGTGGAGAAACTACCACAACAGCGGCACAATTAGAAGCTGGCACCAATACAATTACAGTAACAGATGCAGGTGGATGCGTTACAACGGCGACTGTCCAAATAACTGAGCCTTCAGCTATTCAGATCACTGGAGTTGTTACAAACGAGCAATGTGGTGCTTTGGATGGTGCAGTTGATGCGACTTTCACTGGAGGAACAGGAACCCTAACTCCTAGCTGGTCGAATGGAGCCTCAACAGCAGACATCAATGGTTTAAATAACGGTACGTATACACTCACTGTTACAGATCAGAATGGATGTTCAGCGGATCAGGATTTCACTGTGCTTCAGGTTGGTTCTCTTGCGGCTAGTGTATCACCTACGAGTGCTTCCATTGATGCGGGTGATTCGGTATCAATTACGGTAAGTGGAGGTTCAATCTTTAATTGGGTTCCTTCAACTGGTCTGAATTGTGACACGTGTGCGACAGTTGTTGCAACTCCATCTGAAACGACTATTTACGTTGTTATCGTAAGTGACGCAACTGGATGTTCTGATACGCTTTCAGTAACTATTGGTGTAACTCCGGTTTGTGGCGAATTGTTTGTACCGAACATGTTCTCACCAAACTTGGATAACCTAAATGATCAATTATGTGTGATGGGAGCATGTTTTTCTGAAGTTGTCTTTTCTATTTACAATCGATGGGGAGAGCTGATCTTTGAAACGGATGATCTCACCAAATGTTGGGATGGAACCTACAAAAGTAAAGCAGCGAATCCGGATGTGTATGTGTATAAATTGATCGGTACAAAGCTGGATGGTACAGATGTCAATACTTCCGGGAATATTCAATTAGTACGTTAATCAGAGTCTTATGAAGCACTTCATTCTTGCAACAGCAATAATCGCTTTCGTCTTCAACGGACGAGCACAGGATATCCATTTTTCACAAATGCCATTTTCACCCATTCAATTGAATCCGGCATTAGCAGGTGCGAATGCGACTTTACAAGCGCACGTGAATTACCGCACACAATGGAAGGCGGTTTCTACACCCTATAAAACCTTTGCTTTTTCTGCGGATGGTCGCTTGAACTTCAAAAAAAGAAAACGCAACGGTCATCTCGTAGCAGGTTTGAACTTGTTCAACGATCAATCCGGAGATGCTGCAGTGACCAATTTCCAAGGAACAGTTACGCTGGGTTATCACTTGATCTTGGATCCGACTTCCACATTGGGTGTTGCCATGTATGGCGGATTTGGTCAGCGAACCATGGACCCCAACAAAGGAAGATGGGGAAGTCAGTATGTGAATAATGCCTTTAATGATCAACTATTGAGCGGGGAGAGTTTCCAGAGCAATTCAATTACATACGCTGACTTTGGGGCTGGACTGGTTTATCGCTACAAAGACGACGAACGCTATATGACTAGCAATGATGGAAAAGAATTTAACTACGGATTTGCAATGTATCATGTCAATACACCGGTTTATTCATTCATGACCTCGAAGGATTTAGCTACTGATGCAGACATGCTGTGTGTTCGGTATTCCATTTTTGCAAATGGAACGATCGGTTTGGGAAATTCACGAGTATCTGTGATGCCAGGGATCTATTACCAAAGACAAAACAGAGCACAAGAGTTTTTAATTGGGACATATTTCAAATACCGTATAACAGATGCTTCTAAAGTGACTGGATTCAACAAAGGAGCGTCGCTGGCTCTGGGTGCATTTTACCGAAACAAAGATGCTTTTGTAGTTAAAGGATTGCTAGAATGGCACGATTACGCCATTGGTGTAGCTTACGACGTCAATGTATCTAGCTTGTCTGAAATGTCAAAGACGAGAGGAGGAGTTGAGTTTGTGCTACGTTACAAATTGGTAGAGCCTCGAAATCTGATCCGTTGATCTTTTTTCAATCTTTGCATCACATCTAAACGAAAAAATGTACATTCACTGAAAATCAGTGTTATGAGAATTTTTCTATTTTTATCGTTTATGCTTTCCTTCTCAGGGATAGCCCAAGTTCCATTTTCTCAAGCGGTTTGTGATGTAATGTTGCAGGTGAAATCGGAAGAAGGAACCAACGGTTTGGCTGTAGCTTACAACCCAACTGCTCGTTTATATTATTCAGTCTTTGCAGGTAACGGTGCTTATCCACTTGAAGTGCATAATTTAAATGGGGAATCCATTTATCAACTAGAGATCGGATACGATGTGCGCGGAATGTGGTATGATCCCAAGACAAAATCTTTGGAAGGAATTACTTATAACAATGAGGGTGGTTTTGTTTTTAATTTGAATCAAGCCGGTGAACCAGAAGGAAGTAGATTAACAGATTTCTCGTATGGAATGGATGCTCAATCCGTTGGAGTTTATGCCGAGAAATTAAAAATGGTCATGTTCGCTCAGAACGGCACGGTTTCTTTCTTTAAAAAAGGAAAAGCGGGCGTTAAAAAGCAAGTTGTATTATCATTGCCTGGAGACGTGGGTATCATTGAAAATGCTCCAATGTATACAGGCATCAAAGGATTTGAATTGGCATTCTTGGACCAAAATAGTGCTTTGGTACATTACTTCAATGGAAAGACAGGCTCTTACAGTGGAAGTACGATTTTGAACATCGGGAAATGTGCAGAAGTCAATGAGTGGCCGTGGGGATTCCGAGTATCGTATTGCAATAATCGGGTGTTCATTTTTGATGTCCTAACCCGAACTTGGACAGGGTATAAATTAATCTAACAATAAAAAAAAGCCTCCAAATTTTGGAGGCTTTTTTTTATTACTTCTTACGATCTACTTCAACTGCTGCAAGCTCTTCTGACTTATAAGCTCCGCTGTCTAGTTTATCTTTTAATTTCTTGAATGTTTCAATTGTGTAATTCACATCCTCTAAGGTATGAGCCGCTGTAGGGATTATACGCAACATGATCACATCTTTCGGTACTACCGGATAAATTACGATAGAACAGAAGATGTTATAATTCTCGCGAAGATCGAAAGTCAAGTTCGTTGCTTCAGCAAGATTACCTTTCATGAATACTGGAGTAACCGGAGAGTTTGTAGCACCGATATCGAAACCAGCGTTGCGGAATCCGTTTTGAAGTGCGTTAGTGATCTCCCACAATTTGTCTTTCAATTCAGGACGTGTACGCAACAATTCCAAACGCTTGCGAGCACCAATTGTAATAGTGATCGGCAACGCTTTTGCAAACATTTGAGAACGCATGTTGTAACGTAAGTACTCGATGATCGATTCTTTACCGCAAATGAAACCACCAATAGAAGACATAGATTTCGCGAAAGTACCGAACAATACATCAATTTCGTCTTGAACTCCTTGAGCTTCACCAGCACCCTGTCCAGTTTTACCAAGTGTACCAAATCCGTGGGCATCATCTACAAACAATCGGAAGTTGTATTTTCCGGATTTACGGAAGTCAACGATCTCTTTCAATTTACCTTGATCTCCAGCCATTCCAAATACACCTTCGGTGATCACCAAGATTCCTCCTCCAGTTTGCTCAGCCAAACGCGTTGCGTTTTTCATTTGCTTATCGAAGCTTTCCATGTCATTGTGTTGGAAAACAAAACGCTTACCTGTATGCAAGCGCATTCCGTCCAAAATACATGCGTGAGCTTCACTATCGTATACAATGATATCGTTACGGTCAACCAATGAATCGATCGCCGAAACCATACCTTGATATCCAAAGTTTAAAAGGATACAATCCTCTTTCCCCATGAATTCTGCTAATTCATTTTCTAATTTTTCGTGCTCAGATGTTTGACCAGTCATCATTCGAGCCCCCATTGGATACGCCAATCCGTATTGCTCAGCCGCTTTGCGGTCAGCCTCACGAACCTCAGGGTGATTAGCTAGTCCCAAATAGTTGTTCAAAGACCAAACTAAACACTCTTTTCCACGGAAAATCATTTTGTTTCCTAACTCACCTTCCAATTTCGGGAATGTGAAATAACCGTGAACTCCTTTTGAGTACTGTCCGATCGGACCTCGGTTACGTTCAATTTTATCGAATATATCTGCCATACTTGTTCATTTCCGCTGGATTAAAAAGTGATTTCCAGCGACTATTCTGCTGCAAAGTTAGCAGTATTCGTGTTGATAGCAATGAAAGCCACCAAAAATAATTAACCGAGTAATGAACAGTTCTTAGTCTTCTAATTCAACCAGATAGCGCTCCTTGATGATATCGCAATGGTGCATGGTGTGACCGATGATGAACCAAGCAATGTTGCGTGGCGTGATGGGATGGTTGTTCGCTATCCCTTCAAAATCCAGCATATGCGCATTCATGTATTTGAAAAGACTGATGGATGAATTGCGTACAGTTTCAAATTCTGCAGAAAGATCTTCAATGCTTCGTCGTTCATGTAAATTGAATTGCACATATCTGTCCTCGTCAAATCCTTCAATCGGTGTTTTGTCTTTTCTGGAAATACGCAAGGCGCGGTACTGTAAAATACGTTCGGTTTCAATGGTATGTAGTAACACCCCCTTAACCGACCATTTGTCGTCTGCGTATTGAAAATCTGCCTTGTCTGCAGGAAATGTTGACAGGAATTCAAGTACTTGGTTTTTATTCAACTCCAAAGCATGGAGCAAATTTGTTTGTCCAAGGGTTCTGTCGAAATAATATTGTGCGTATGCCGGGGCCAAATCTGGATTTGGTCTTCCTTCAAATTCTGTCATAATCTGTTTAATCCAGGGATTTGTCCAATAAATATACAAAAGCTGCTACACTGGCGCAACCCAATTCCAATTCTCGCTTGTTCACGGATTCGAAAACGTCACTTTCAGCATGGTGAAAATCAAAGTAGCGCTGCGAGTCGGGCACAAATCCAAACAAAGGAATTCCTTCAAAAGATTTTTTCAAAGGGCCGATATCAACTCCTCCATATCCTTTTTCAAAATGATGAATTCCGTATGGTTTTAGTAATACTGCGTATTGTTGGATCATTTTCAGATAAAATTCTGAACCATCACAGTCAAAACCTCTCGGGCTAAATCCGCCGCGATCCGATTCCATAGCTGCTACATGTTTTTCTCCTTTCTCCTTAACCCATTGCGCATATCCCTGACCTCCGCGATTGCCATTTTCCTCGTTCATGAAGAAAACTACGCGAATGGTATGTCTCGGTCTGATCTTTAATTGCTTCAAAATGCGTAAGGCTTCCATGCAATGAATGACTCCGGCACCATCATCGTGCGCACCTTCGCCTGCATCCCATGAATCCAAATGCCCTCCAATTGTAATGATCTTGTCCGGAAACTCACTACCCGTGATCTCAGCCATCACATTGAAAGAAGGTACATCCGGATAATCTTTGCAATCCATTTCCAGGATCAGTTCCAATTTTCCTGTTGTCAATGCTTCTGAAAGTAAATTGCATGCATTGGTTGAAAGTGCAGCAGCCGGGATTTTCGGCACAGAATCGTCGTAATGCATACTGCCTGTATGTGGGAAATCATCTTGTGGCAAGGCCAATGAACGAATTACCACAGCTACAGCGCCCAATCTTGCTCCTTCCACAGCTCCTTCGCCACGAATGGCATAGCAACCTCCGTATGCCTTGAAAGTTACAATGTCATTCGGATTCATGGGTTGATTCAAGAAAACAATCTTTCCTTTTACGGTTTTTTCATCGCTCTTCCGAAGATCATCCAGACTTTTGAATTCAACCACTTCTGCACGCAATAGACCGTTCGTTCCAATCGATCCACCCAAAGCAAGGATTCGCAAAGGAACCATATCTCCGTTTTTGGTCTTGTACCAAGCTACTTCTTTTGTTCCGCGTTCCCAATGAGGGACCATGATTGGTTGCAATTGAACATTGTCGAAGCCGTATTGCTTGAATTTTTGCTCACTCCATTCAACGGCCATTTGTGCTTGAGCGGAACCACTTAATCGTGCTCCAACATCTTTACACAATGAGCGCAAATCAGCATAGGCTTTTCCTTTGGATAGCGCTTCGTCGAATATGCTGCGAATGATGGTCGAATCCTTTTGTAATTCTTGTGCTGAAACTTTTAAATAAGCACAGCAAATGAATAAACACGCTGTTATGATTGTGCGCATACTATTTCTAATTGAATTAATCCGTTCTGGAAATCAGTAGTGATCATTTTCTTCATGAGGGGACCAAAAGCACGACTGAGCGGATTGGCTCCCAAATCATTTTCAAAGACCCAGTCAACTTGGGTTTTATCACCTAGTGGTATAAGTTCAAAACTTACTTCAGCTCCACCGCGGGGTCCGAAGTTCAAAGCGATTTTCGTGAAACGAGGTTCTTGTTGAGCTAAAATGGTCATTGAACCCTTGCCCACTTTTTTGTTTCCGGACCAGAAATAGGCTGAACCTACTTCTCCGGCTGTGCCCTCAAATCGTTGCGTCATTTCTGGATCTTTTTTGCTCCACGGACTCCACTTCACAAAGTTCTCCAAATTACTAATGTATGGATATAGTGTCTCTTGAGATGCAGAAATGTTGCGGCTAACCACTAGTTTAACCTGACGTGGCTGTGTTAGTCCGAAGAGGGCTACCAACAAGGCTACGGTCGCAAAAACGCCAAAAACGATAAAAAGAATAGTCATGATTTCTGTTTGAGCATCCGAATATACGAACAAGTGACGTTTTGGAAAGGTTCAGATTTAAAGAATCTCGTATCTTTGCACAAATTTTTTTCTCATGGCATTGAAATGTGGTATTGTCGGTCTTCCGAATGTTGGAAAATCAACCTTGTTCAATTGTTTGTCGAATGCTAAAGCGCAATCAGCAAACTTTCCTTTCTGTACGATTGAACCAAATGTAGGAACGATCAGTGTTCCGGATCGTCGTTTAGAAAAATTGGAAGCCATGGTGAATCCAGAGCGCGTGGTACCGACAACGATGGAGATCGTGGATATCGCAGGTTTGGTGAAAGGGGCCTCTAAAGGTGAAGGTTTGGGAAATCAGTTCTTGGCCAATATCCGTGAAACAGATGCGATTTTGCACGTACTTCGTTGCTTCGATGATGGAAACATTGTACACGTGGATGGTAGTGTAAATCCGGTTCGCGACAAAGAAGTGATCGACATCGAATTGCAGTTGAAGGACTTGGAAACCATTGAGAAAAAAATCCAGTCACTCGCACGTGTGATCAAATCTGGAGACAAGGAAGCATTGAAAGAGAACGACCTTGCATTACGTATCAAGACAACATTGGAGCAAGGGAAATCTGTTCGCTCCATGGAAATGGATGAGAAAGAGATCGAGATCGTTAAGCGTTTTCATCTGATTACATCAAAACCTGTAATGTACGTATGTAACGTGGATGAAGGGTCAGTGTTGACGGGAAATAAATACGTAGATCAAGTTCGCGAAGCCGTGAAAGATGAGCATGCAGAAGTATTGTTAATCGGTGCAAAGATTGAAGCGGATATTACAGAATTGGAAACCTACGAAGAACGCAAGATGTTCTTGGATGAACTTGGATTGGATGAGCCGGGTGTAAATCGATTGATCCGTTCGGCTTATGCATTGTTGAACCTTCAAACATATTTTACTGCAGGTGTAAAAGAAGTTCGCGCATGGACCATTCCGGTTGGTGCAACAGCTCCACAAGCTGCTGGAGTGATTCACACAGATTTCGAAAAAGGATTCATCCGCGCAGAGGTTATGAAATACGATGACTATACAACTTTAGGTTCTGAGGCTGCAGTAAAAGAAGCTGGGAAATTCAAAGTGGAAGGTCGTGAATACGTAGTGGAAGATGGCGATATCATGCACTTCCGTTTCAACGTGTAAGTTTCAATTTACAGCGTTAACAGAAAAATAGCATTCGAAAATTAGTTTCGAAAATAAAAGCGGTTTACATTTGTTTTAGTGAAACAAGCCTCTAAATATCATTGTTTTGGATATAGTATGCTCGTGGCAATGCTCTTTGCCATGTTCACGCCGTTGTTTTCGCTTGCAAATGAAGTAAGCATAGCACCGAAACATCTGCAAATTGAAACCTCAAAATTCCCAACTTTTTCTGCTCAGCATGAAGTGCTTAGTTGGTTGGAATGGCTCACCGAGGATGATCTGGAAGAGGAATTTGATGAGGATGATCTCGAAGATCAAAATTCAGAATACTACATTGCCGAGAATGCGTTCATTGGTTTCGGAAGACATGATGTGTTCTCGACAAGTGTCCAACTCCCATTGGACAAATCCGTTTTCGAGATAACGGAGCACATCTACCTTAAAATCAGGAATCTAAGGATTTAGACTATTTGGAAATAACTGCTGGTGAATGCTAATTCATCAAAAACGAGACTTAGTTATTTTCAAATTATTGATTTATGAATGCAACTAATCATTCATTCTCTTTAGAGGAATGTTTAGAGCACTTGAAGCATTATCTACCATCGCAAGCACCGTTAAAGGATTTTATTCATCACAACACGTTACATGCCTTTCAGGAAGATAATTTTCATACTGCTCTCGAAAAAGCAGCCACGATTTTTGGCTATAAAGTTTACTTAGAGCTTAAAGAGTACCGCGCATTATTTGCGAAAGGTTCCATTTCAGAAAGTGCCTTAGAAAGAGCCTTAACTGAACATATTGAAAGCGATAGCAGAAGTTTTTACCGAACAATGTTATTTAATGGTCCGGAAGATGTTCAACCGGATAAGAGAATCGGTCAGGTTCGACATTATTGGAAGAGCTTATACAAAGTGGACATGGATTCACGGGTTCATCCGCAATTGTTTCGATTGATCAGTAGTTACATTGATCAAGGTGTTGCCGTTTGGCATTTTCCTTCTTCAGATGAAGGCTTTTTAGCTAGTGTAAGAAAACTGGAGCAATTTGCCCTCGACGGTTTGTTTCGTTCTAAACGCGTTAAACAATTACTACAAAACGAGAATACGGAATTGAATGATCTGCTAACAGTGCTTTTGGGCAAGGAGCAGTTATTTGAAAACTATTTGTTCGATCAGCAATTTGCTCATCCGGGTTGGTCTGGGATGGTTAGTGTATTGGAGGATTCTCCGAACGCACTTTTACACAAAAAAAAGATCAGCTTATATGATTTGATCTTCATTGAATGTCTATTTGAAATAGATGTATTAGACGATGTTTTCGGAAAGGGTTGGGAACCGATCGGAGCATATACTCATTCTGATCCCTTGCTTTTGTTTTCACCTGTGCGCAAGGAAGTTGGAATGGCCTTGTTGAAAATTTGGCAGGATGCCTATGAATGGTCCTACTATGATCAGGTTTTGAATACGCTTGAGGCGGGTTCAAAGTATCCGGTTAAAGAAGAAGGACATGATTTTCAGGCGCTTTTTTGCATGGATGATCGGGAGTGTTCTATCCGCCGTCATTTGGAATTGATTGATAGTAAATGTCAAACCTTTGGTACACCGGGCCATTTTAACCTGGAGTTCTTTTTTCAACCGGAAGGTGGTCAGTTTGTGACTAAAGTATGCCCTGTACCAACAAATCCGCAGGTACTGATCAAAGAAGTGGAGAATAAATTGAAGAAAAGAAAGGATCTCCATTTCTCCGAAAGAAATCATGGTTTGTTTGGAGGTGTAGTAATAACCACCTTGGCAGGTTGGTTGGCGCCCTTTAAACTGGCTTTGAATATTGTGAAACCATCCATTTCACCCTTAACTTCTTCGCCTTCCAAACATATGGATCCGAAGTCGAAATTGATCATCGAAAATCAAAATGGGGAAGTAGAGAATGGTTTGCAAGTTGGGTTTACCATTGAACAAATGACAGATCGATTAGAGGGGTTGTTGCGATCAATTGGATTGACATCTCAATTTTCACCCTTGATCTACATGGTTGGTCATGGCTCTACAAGTGTGAATAATACACACTATGCGGGATATGATTGCGGTGCTTGTTCGGGAAGACCTGGATCTGTTAACGCACGTGTTATTGCTTGGATTGGAAATCATGCTCCTGTAAGGAAATTGTTGAAAGAACGAGGAATAGAGATTCCGTTTACCACTCATTTTGTAGGTGCACTGCATGATACTTCTCGTGACGAGATCTATTTTTTCGATACGGACCAGCTCAACGAATCGTCAAAAACAGCTCATGAGAAAAACGAAGCAGTTTTCAAATTAGCCTTGTCCAGAAATGCAAAAGAGAGATCGCGCAGATTCATGTCGATCAATACAAGCAATGAGGAAAGTCAAGTACATGAAAGAGTGAAATTGAGAACAGTTTCTTTATTTGAACCTAGACCGGAATTGAATCATGCTACGAATGCCCTGGCAGTGGTTGGTCGCAGACAATTTACCGAATACGCCTTTTTGGATCGTCGTGCGTTTATGAATAGTTACGATTATAGAGTTGATCCGGAAGGACGATTTTTGGAGACAATTTTGAATGCTGTGGCTCCTGTTGCCGGGGGGATCAACTTAGAATATTATTTCTCGAGAGTTGATAATCAGCAATTGGGTGCTGGTACCAAACTACCACACAATGTGGTTGGTTTGATTGGGGTAGCTAATGGCATAGATGGTGATTTAAGAACGGGACTCCCATATCAAATGATTGAAGTGCATGATCCAATGCGTTTACTCGTTATCGTGGAACACAAACCAGACGTTGTACTTAAATCGATCCAGCGAAATCAGGGAACTTACAATTGGTTCCATGAAGAATGGGTGCATTTAGTAGTTTGGAATCCGGAGGCGCATCAGTTTTATCGATTCCGACAAGGAGTAATGGAGGCTTATGAACCACTTCCTACCGGTGTGGAGGACCACAGTGATTTGAAGCCTATCATTGAATCCTCTTGGGAGAATATCAATCCATTCATTATTAAAAAGTAACGTATGGAACAATTTATTCTCACTTTAATAGGAATTCCGTTTTTGGCCTTCGTTTGTTCCTTATTTGTCCCTGGTAAGAAAGAGCATACCATTGCTTTGATCGTAAAATTGGCAACCGGAATTAATTTACTCGTTGCAATTGCGTTTTCAATTGCGTGGGTATTGCAAGGTGCAAATTCAATTCACTTCACAGAAATGACGGTGCTTGAAAGCGGACATTATGTGTTTCACCTCGATTTATTTGCTGATAAGTTGTCGATCACCTTTCTATTAGTGGGGTCAATACTTCTTTTTTTAATTGCCATTTTTTCGAGAAGATACTTACATCGTGAAACCGGATATAAGCGTTTCTTCAATGTCTTTTTGTTCTTTGTATTTGGCTATTTATTGATCCTGTTCTCTGGTAATTTTGAAACCATGTTTATGGGGTGGGAGGTACTTGGTTTGTCAAGTTTCTTACTCATTGCATTTTATCGCGATCGCTATTTACCGGTTAAAAATGCCGTTAAAGTATTTTCGATCTATCGCATCGGGGACGTTGGCTTGATCTTAACCATGTGGCTTAGTCATCATCTCTGGGGACAAAATGTCGCCTTTCATGAATTAACCGACGTGAAAGGAATCCACAGCGCATTGATCAATCATAGCGGTGAAGCTAGTGTTATTGCACTTTTGTTGTTTTTAGCCGTTAGCGCAAAGTCAGCACTTTTCCCTTTTTCTTCATGGTTGCCACGTGCCATGGAAGGCCCAACGCCGAGTTCAGCCATTTTTTACGGATCTCTTTCCGTTCACATTGGGGTTTTTCTTTTGATAAGAACTATGCCTTACTGGGAGGATCAACTTTTGATCAGATGGATATTTGGATCTTTAGGATTGATAACTTTTGTGTTCGCAAATTTTACAGCTCGTGTTCAGAGCACTATAAAAAGTCAGGTGGGTTATGCTTCGATAGCACAAATTGGAATCATCGTTATTGAAGTTGCCTTGGGATGGGAAACTGTCGCCTTAGTGCATAGTGCCGCCAACGCTTTTTACAGAAGTTATCAGTTGTTGATTTCGCCTTCAGTTGTTACCTACAAGATTCGTGAACAGTTTTATCATTTTGAAAAACGAAACGCTACGATTGAAGATTCATGGCCAAAACGCTTGGAGTATACCTTGTACATCTGGAGTATACAAGAGTGGCGTTTGGATTCAGGAATGTACCGTTGGCTTTGGAACCCATTGAAAAAAATCGGTAATCTCCTTCAGTTTTTGTCCAATAAATGGGCGTTTCTAGTGGTGATACCGATAATGTTGGTCGGGATCTTATTGCTTGCTTTGCATACCGAACTTCCTAAATTTTGGTTGGATTGGTTGCCTAATATTTTTGCAGTTATTGGATTGGCAGCTGTTTTAAAAGCATTCACTGAGCGTAAACACGTATTTGCTTCTTGGATGCTCGTGTTGTTCAATCAATTCTGTATTCTGTTAGCAATTGCTTTTAATGAGCATCTGTCTGGCTTGGAGCTAACAATCTTTTTGAGTGGGATTCTAGTGTCAGGTATTATCGGTTTACTCGCCCTAAATCACTTAAGAAGAAAAGAGGGCGCGATTCATTTGGATGCATTTCAGGGTCATGTGTACGAGCATAAACGAACTGCTTTAGTGTTCCTTCTGGCATGTTTAGGAATCGCCGGATTTCCGATTACACCAACATTTATTGGAGAAGATTTATTGTTTTCTCATATCGGAGAAAATCAAATTTTCCTGGCAACGATGGTTGCCATCAGTTTCATAGTGGATGGAATTGCGCTGATCCGTTTGTATGCGCGCATATTCTTAGGACCACACATTAAAAATTATCACGAAGTAGCAAAACGCTCTTCTTAAAGAATAACAATATGGAAAAGGAAAAAGTTAATAGAAGTCAACAACCTAAAGATGGATTTTTAGGTTTTAAGGAGAATTGGAAAGCGGATATGACATCCGGGTTTTTGGTTTTTTTGCTGGCATTGCCACTAAGTTTGGGAATTGCCGGAGCAAGTGAATTTCCGCCGATCTATGGTTTGGTTACAGCCATGATTGGTGGTTTAGTGGTGAGCTTAATGGCCGGTTCTGTATTAACAATTAAGGGCCCTGCTGCCGGATTGATCGTAATTGTTGCAGGAGCAGTAGCTGAAATGGGACATGGCGACACCACTTTGGGGTGGGGAATGGCTCTGGGAGCAATCTTTGTCGCGGCCTTGCTCCAAGTAGTATTTGGATTGGTAAAATTGGGCAAACTGACCGATTTCTTTCCCATTTCTGCTGTTCACGGAATGTTGGCTGCAATCGGAATCATCATTATTTCTAAACAATTGCACATCCTTTTTGGAATGAATCCTATGACACCGGAAGGAAAGGCAATGGTTGAGCCAGTTGAGTTACTAGTTGAATTGAAAAACACCTTTGCGAATGCATTTGCTCACAGCGACGTAGCTATCATTGGTCTTGTTAGTTTGGCAATCGTTTTTGGTTGGCCGATGTTGCCATTTAAAGCATTGAAAAAAATACCGAGTGCCATTGTAGTATTGGTCGTTGCTATTCCAATGGTTCAGATCATGGGTGTTCATAATGTTGCTGCAGATCCTACAAAAGGAGTGAAAGCGTTTTCGCCACTATTGGAATTCAACCAAGGATTCTTTGATATCATGAAGGTTAATATCAGTTTCGATGGAATGAAGGATATGGGCGTGTTCATTAAATATGTGATCATGTTTGCTTTAGTAGGTAGTTTAGAAGCTTTGTTGACAGTTAAAGCGATCGATATGATGGATCCTTGGAAGCGACGTTCCAAAACAAATAAAGATCTGATTGCTGTAGGTGTAGGAAACATGATTGCCTCTGTTTTTGGTGGATTGCCAATGATCAGTGAGGTAGCGCGTTCCAGTGCAAACGTTTCTAATGGCGGAAAAACGCGTTGGGCGAATTTTTATCACGGCTTGTTCATTTTGTTGTTTTTGCTTTTTGATATCTCGTTCAGCGGATTGATCCCAAAATCTGCCCTTGCAGCCATGTTGATTGGTGTTGGTTGGAAATTGGCTCACCCTAAGGAGTTTGGTCACATGGCGAAGATCGGTAAGGAGCAAGTGATCATTTTTGTGACAACAATTGTGGTGACATTAACTACCGACTTATTGATCGGTATCGCCGCTGGAATTTTATTGAAGGTCATAACCCAATCAATTTTCGGTGTGCCATTTAAAGTCATGTTTAAAGCTCCAATAACAAAGTCTGAAAATAGAATCGAAGTTTCAGGAGCAGCTGTTTTCAGCAATTTTATCGGAATTAAAAAAGCCATTTTAGAGCATTCTTATGAATCTCGGATAACACTAGATGTTACAGCATGCAAGTACATCGATCATACAGTGATCGAGAATTTACATCACATGAAAGATGATTTCATTGTTGAAGGTGGAGATATTGAAATTATTGGGATTGATGAATTTAAACCGGCTACAGGCTCAAATCATAAGTTTGCAGCTTTGCGTCAGGTAAAGAAGTTGTAGTTTAACCAGTACAACGTACAGTTTGAGTGAAGATGCCCGGGATTCGTTTCGGGCATTTTTTGTCACAAAAAAGGGGCTGAAAATTAGCCCCTTTTTTATTTGAATTTAATATTCATCTTCGTTGAAGAGAAAGTCATCTTTGGATGGATAATCAGGCCAGATTTCCTCAATACTTTCGTAAACATCACCTTCATCTTCCAAATCCTGTAGATTTTCAACCACTTCAAGTGGTGCTCCCGCACGAATAGCGTAGTCAATTAATTCGTCTTTGGATGCTGGCCATGGAGCGTCTTCCAAGTAGGATGCTAATTCTAGTGTCCAGTACATGTTATAGCTTTATTTATTGTTGTTTATTCGCGCAAAAATAATCTTATTTCAAAAAAAACCAAGTTCAAAACGGTCAATTCTACATTATTTTTAACTAAGCTTTTTAAACATTTGAAAATCAATTGTTTCTAGGTTTCCAAGGAGTTTCTGTTGCCTTCAAATCATGCGTGAATTTTCGCGATAAGATGAAAAGGTAATCACTCAATCGATTCATATAGCTTGGAATGACTGCTTCGACTGTTTCATTTGCGGCAAGATGGACAATACTTCTTTCTGCCCGTCGGCAAACGCATCGTGCGATGTGTGTATGCGATATTACCGGATGTCCACCTGGCAAAACAAACGATTTCATCGGTTCCAAGGTAGCATCCATGGCGTCAATCCACTGTTCCAAACTTTCAATATCGCTCGCATGTAATTCCGGAAGTTTCATGGAGTTCTTTTCAGGGTCCGCTGCCAGATGCGAACCAATCGTAAACAAACGATCTTGAATTTCAAGCAACTGCTCGTTGATATCGCTGTTGGAACTCAGATCACGGATCAATCCGATGTAACTGTTCAATTCGTCTACATTTCCATACGACTCAATGCGAATATGGTGTTTTGGTAAACGCGTTCCACCAATCAAACCGGTTGTTCCGCTATCACCCTTTTTAGTATAGATCTTCATGTGATCAAATTTATATAAGCAAAATCAATTTTCACTGATTAAATTAATAACAGCAACAAATACTTTTCAGCTATTGTTCCCATTCGGGTTGTTTTATGTGAGTGTGTACTTTATTACCTATATTCGAAGTGCGAATAAAAAGAAAAGTAGATGAATAAATTAGTAATGCTTGCTGCGGTTGCCTTTTTGGTTTCTTGTGGAACAAGTAAACAAACTGTAGAAAAAGTAGACGAAACCAAAACGCCGGTAATCGAAGGCATGTCTCAAGCAGATGTGGATCGCGGAAGCAAGGAGTTTCCTGGGTTGACATTGGACGAATTGGTTGAAGGGAAAAAATTGTACGAAAACAATTGCAACTTGTGCCATGCATTGAAGAAGCCTACGGCTGAACCAGCTGCTGAGTGGCGCAAAGTAGTTCCACCAATGGTTGACATGGTGAACAAAGAGAAGAACGGAAACTTGGATGCTGCTGCGCAGGAAAAGATCTTGCGATATGTAGTAACGATGAGTTCTAAATAAACATCAAAAGGCTGTCCCAAAAAGACAGCCTTTTTTCTTTAAAAGAATCTATTGCGCCAAACGACAGGTCGCTGGTAAAAATGTTCCTTAGTTTGTTGTGGTCTTTTCCAGATCAATCCCATACGCCCCATATCGATCGTTACATGATATTTATCGGATGTGACCAACTGTTGCCAAGCGTCCCACATGTCACTACTCCATCGGATATCGTCCAAAATGAAAAGGGTTTCAGCATGAGTTTTAGACTCCAGTAATTGCATGTAATGTAACAAGGCGCTGCCTTGATGATTGCCATCAATGAAGACCAGATCGTACTTGTGATGGGAGTCCTGAGCTAAAAACTCCTGAAAATCCATGCAAAATGTAGTCACACCTTTTAAGCCCCAGCGCTCAATCTGATGTATGGCCCGTAGTTCGGTCTGTGGACAACCTTCAATTGTGAACAACTGACTTTCCGGCGCGGCATGTTTCATGGTGATCGTTCCGGTTCCAATGGATGTTCCTAACTCCAAAATGGTCTTCGGTTTGAAATAGTGAGTCAAACGCCAAATGAGATTCCCGTAAATTCCTTTGCTCGAAGCGTGTCGGGCTAACTCTGCTACAGATCGTTGTTTTTTCAATTGATGTGAACCGGCTCCAAGGTCTGTTACCTCAAATTTTTCTGTGTTCTTGGCAAGTTCATTCAACCATTTTTTTCTTTCTTTAAAGAAATTTTTGTCAACTTTAGCCGTTAGACCCTTGTCGACAAGATCAAAAACGAATGGGGAATGAACACCATGTCTGCCTTTCGACTTGATTAAGAATTGCCAGTAAGACGCCGAATTTCGAGTCATGCTGCAAAGTAATAAAAAAAGCTACATTCGCAATTGATATGCATATTGCTACTTTAGAAGAACAACGTAAACAGATCCTCAATAAACAACCCGAAATTCAACTAACAGGTGCCTGTAAGGTGGGTGAGGGAATCATAGAGTTGGATGACACGGAATCGAAAAGATTGTCGAAGATCTTGACATCAAGTCAGGCGAAGAAAACGATGTTTGTTCCTGCTTCCGGTTCCGGTTCCAGAATGTTCGAATTTTTGTTTGGTTTTATATCAAATCCAACTGAATCCAACCGTGGACAAGTTGAGCGATTCCTTAACCACATTGAAGACTTCGCGTTTTTCTATCAGTTTCCAGCGGAAATTCAACAACAATTGCGCGATCGCACCATGGATATCGAGTCCTTCGTGGCTTACATCCTGAATAATAAAGGCTTTGGGTTGGCACATTTGCCAAAAGGATTGGTGCCATTTCACAAACATGGACCGTTCTTGCTCAATCCTTTCCATGAACATGTCTTACAAGGATTGCAAATTGCCAAGGATATGCAATTTCATTTTACGATCAGACCAAGTTTTGCCGAAATTATCCGTAAGCAATTGTCCTTTTTGGAAGGGATGATCTCTCAAACAGTGGGCGTCTCTTTTTCAGAACAAAATCCGGAAACGGATGCCTATGCGTTTAACGATGCAGGACAAGAAGTGAAATTAGAGGATGGCAGTTTGTTGCGTCGACCTTCAGGGCATGGAGCATTGCTTCAAAATTTAGAAGGCGTTTCTTCGGATTTGCTTTTCATAAAGAATATTGACAACGTTCAACATTACAGTCGCTCTGAGATTTCCACGTTGAACTTTCAAGTACTTGGCGGATTGCTATTGGAGTTGCAGCGAAAAATTGCGATAATCTCCATTGATCCGAGTTTGGAGGCGATCCTGGAATTGAATCAACAGTACCAGTTGTTCCATCCGGAGGAAATGCAGCGACCACTTGAGGAGTTGGTCCGTTTATTAGACAGACCACTGCGCGTTTGTGGTATGGTTCGCAATGAAGGACAGCCGGGTGGAGGACCTTTTTGGGTGCGTGATAATTCGGGTATTTCCAAACAGATCGTTGAAAAAGCACAAATTGATATGCGCGGTGAACAATACCGCGTAATGATCCAGTCAACACATTTCAATCCGGTGATGATGGTTTGTGAGGGCCGTAAAGCGGATGGCCGAACAATTGATTTTGATCGTTTTAAGGATAGCACCAAATACTTCGTTGTAAATAAGAATCATCAAGGAACTCCGATCCGATTTATCGAACTTCCGGGACTCTGGAATGGAAGTATGGCTAATTGGAATACCGTTTTCGTTGAAGTACCGAATTCTACTTTCAGTCCGGTTAAAACAATTCTAGATCTGTTGGATCCAGCGCATTTGGATTAATACAATTGCTGCCTTTTCAAGAGATATGCTGTAAGCACATCGCGAAGGTTGTTCTGTATATCCGCAGTTGCAAAATCAATCCCGTATTGAGCACATTTCAATTGGATTTGTTTGAAATAAGCTTGTATGGATTCGCTGTAATGTGCTTTGATCTCAGATGGCATCAACTTCATGTGTTCACCGGTTTCCATATCTACCAGATTGACTGGTCGATTGTCCAGGTCAAATTCCACTTCTGTTTGGTGGTCGATTACATGGAAAAGTACCACTTCGTGCTTGTTGTGCTTCATGTGCTGGATTGCTTGAAATAGAGAATCCAAGCTTTCTGGTTCTTCCAGTAGATCGGTAAATACAATGATCAAACTGCGTTTGTGACAGAGTTCTGCAACATCGTGTAAAGCCTGAACAGTTGACGTTCCTTTCTTTTTTTCTGCCTGATAGTCATGCAATCGTTTCTCCATCTGGTGCAACAAGAAACGGTGATGAGCTGCACTTGATTTTGCCGGAGTATGAAGATCCAAACGATCACTGAAGATGCTCAAACCCACAGCGTCGCGTTGCTTTTTCATCATTTCCGACAAGGATGCAGCAGCCAAAATGGAGAACTCAAGTTTCGAAAGATTGCGTTTTCCTCGGTATTCCATGGAGGAGGAACAATCGATCACTAACTGACAGCGCAAGTTTGTTTCTTCCTCGTACTTTTTAGTAAAGAGCTTCTCAGATCTACCATACAGTTTCCAGTCGATATGACGCGTTGATTCTCCTGGATTGTATAGGCGATGTTCCGCAAATTCAACCGAGAAGCCGTGAAAAGGACTTTTGTGCAAACCGGTAATGAATCCTTCCACTACTTGTTTCGCCAACCACTCCAAATTTCCGAAGTGCAACAGTTCCTCACGCTTAATCTCCTTGATCATAAGTCGAATTTACGGATAATCTGTTTATGTTGTCTTTTTATAATTGCGCATGATCGTACCGAGAAGTACACCAATCAAGATCACGCTTATCCCAACCAGATTCCAGGTACTTAACCGTTCATCGAAAATGAACCATCCGGAAATCAAGGCATAAATGGCCCCGACATATTGAAATGGTGCTACAACAGCTGTTTGTCCGAACATGAATGCCTTCGTCATGAGTACCTGCGCCATTTGTGTGAAAACACCAATGGTCAAGAGAAGTAACCATTCGATCCCATGCGGGAATGTGAAATCGAACAAACACCAAACTCCGGTTAATGGAAGTGCTAACATGGGAAAGTAAATGACAATGTTGATGGGTTCTTCGGTAGTCTTTAATTTGGAAATGGCATTGTAAGCTACCCCTGACAAGAAGGCCGAGATCACCCCCATGATCATCCAAAAGAGATCCAATTCTTCTCCAGTTACCGCTTCGGTCAAGGAACTTATTCCAATGAGCACAACTCCTGAAAAAGCCAATAAACTGGCAAGGTATTGCCACCTGTTCACCTGCTCTTTGAATAACTGATGGGCGATCAACACCGTAAATATAGGCGAAAGGTATTGCAGTACAGATGCAATGGCCAAAGGAAGTTCGTGCAAGGTGAAGAAAAATAGAGTAAGGGCTACCATACCAGCGGTTCCGCGTAGTAAGAGCCACCTCCTATTGTTTCCTAAAAGTGGCAATTTTCGGTAGCGTATGATAACAAAACTGATCGTAAAAGAGATTAAGCTGCGCGCAAATACCAACTCATGTGCGGGATATTTTTGTAATCCGGTGATCGGAGCGCTATCTGGTTGTCCGAGCATTTTCACGAAGAAATTAACAACGAAAAAGCAGATGCCTGATAGGAGAATAAACAAAATTGCTCGCAACATGCAGCAAAATTACAATTACGGAATGGTTTTCACGTTAATTGTGTAAATTGGTCCACAAGATGAACGCTCCGAGATTTGTATGTATATGTCTGTTCTTTACCGGCTTGTTAGCACAGCAACAGGTAAATGCGCAACTTGGTAAAGATACTTGGGGCGTTACAGGTGAAATCATGCTACCTTCGGGAATGGCAAGTAAACCTTTTCGCGCATACCTGAACGGACTGGTGAATGTGCATCCGAAGATCGTTTATAAACCTCTGACAAATTGGTATGTGGCAGCCGGGCCGAAATACATGTACTATACCGTTTCAGAGTTTAAACTTCCAACAAAAACCACAGGTGGTATGCATGCCTTCGGTGGAGGTCTGGAGTTTGGGTACATGAAGTGGATCGGAAAACAGTTTGCTTTTGAAGCAGGAATTAAAGGTGGAGCCTTGCAACATGTATTTCATACGGGATTATTACCTTCTTCTAAAAAACTTCTAGCCGGATACATTGAACCGGGTTTGACATTCATTATCGCTGCAGATGAAGCCGTTTCCTATCGTTGGACAGTGGGATATAACTGGATGGGCTTTCATTTAATGCCTGAACATCTGGGACTGGAGACTTATGGCGGTTATACCTTAGAAGAATATGAGGTAGGTGCACAAAGTTTAGTGGTTGGATTCGGAATTACCTATTATTTCGGTAATGAGCGTGGCGATACTTTCATCGAACAAGCGCCAGAATAGATCTTCTCCTCAATTGTTTCATCCGGTTTTCACCGGATTTTTTTTGACATTTTAACAAATCATCGCTCTGTTTTAAACACGTGTTTAAAATTGATGTTTACATTTGTCGTCGAAAAGAAAAAAAATGTCCAAAGAACAAAATACAGAAGACAAGATCAAAGAAGCAGCCAAGCGCGTTTTCGTTTCAAAAGGTTTTGCTGGATGTTCTTCCCGGGAGATCGCCAAGGAAGCCGGAATGAACGTGGCTTTGGTGAATTATTACTTCCGCTCCAAGAACAAATTGTTCGAATTGGTGTTCGACACGGTAATGCAGGATTTTCTGGAAGGAATGATCCAGGTGTTTTCAACCGACATGCCTTTGGAAGAAAAGATCCGCATTTTCATTGAACGCGAATACGATTTCTTGATGGCGCATCCCGATGTTCCAGGCTTTATCATTAACGAGATCACACGACAAAACGATTGTCCGATCGATAAGCACGGTATGATGGAAAAGATCGCTTCGACCGGGATTTTTCAGCAAAGCTTGGAGGCTCAGAAGCGCGGGGAGATGCGTGAAATAGATTTGGTGAGTCTCACCATGTTGATCATGTCCAACTGTCATTATCCGTACATGGCGAAACCGCTCATGCAAGAACTTCATCGTTTGGATGATGAAGCCTACGCAAATCAATTAATCCTGCATAAGCAATATGTGGTTGAAATGTTGATCAACTACATTTTCAACAAGCATAACTAGAATTAGAATATAAATTAAACTGGTCAAATACAATGAAAAAACAACTGCTCGGTTTTATGTTTGCATCGGTGTCCGTAGTCGCAACGGCGCAAACCTTAGACCTGGAAACCTGTTTGAAAATGGCCGATACCGCCAACCTGACCATTCGAAACGCGCGTTTGGATGTTTCAGCGAACAAGGAACAGATCGATGCTTACATGTCGGCTCGATTGCCAAATATTACCGCCACCGGTGATTACAGGTACAATGCAATAATCCCTGGTCAGCTTTTGCCTGCGGCAATTTTTGGTGGTCCTCCGGGAACTTATACAGCGGTGCAGTTTGGTGTTCCTTATAACTTGAGTAATACCGTTCAATTGACACAGGTTTTATACAATCCTCAGGTCAATTACGGTATCAACGCCTTGAAGATCAATCAGAAAGTGATTGAAACTCAGCAGCGAATTACAGAGCGTGATGTTAAGCATCAAGTAGCAAGTACATTTTTCAATTTGCAAGCAATAAACAAGCAACTGGCATTTGTTGGTGGAAACCTTATCAGTATGGATAAGTTGATCTCTAATATGGAAGCTATGCAACGAGAGGGACTGATCATTCCTACGGAAGTGGACAAATTGCGTATCAACAAATTGAGTTTGCTGAATTCGCAACAGTCATTAACGGCAACAAAATCACAGCTGGAGTCTCTGTTGAAGATCTTGTTGGGAATGCCGGATAGTACTACGATTCAATTAGCTTCTGATGAGTTAGTAGAAAAAACAGTTTTGGTTGATAATACTGCCATAGATAGACCAGAAATGGATCTCTTGAAAGCACAATACGAACTGAATATTGAAGAGCGCAAGGGAACAAATATGGCATATTTGCCAAGTTTGTCCTTTTACGGAGCTTACAACTATACCTACAACATGAAGCCGGAAGATGATGTGCGACAAGGGATCGAATCAGCTTTCATTGGTTTGCGTTTGGATTGGACCTTATTCGACGGTTTGGAAAAATATAACAAGCAAAAAGTAAATGCGATCAACCGCGAGAAATTGGAAAATCAACAGGATTTGTTAAATCAGCAATTGGAATTGCAAACCGCAAATGCGAAACGCCAAGTAGATATTCAGGTTTCTTCTTTGGCTATTGCAAAAGAACAGCTCATGCTTGCACAACGTGTTTATGAGCAAACTGAAGCGCAATACAAACAAGGTACAGTGAGCTCAAATGACTTGATCACCGCAGAAAACAACCTGCAACAAGCTCAAACTAATGTTGTCTCAGCTTACGTGCAATTGCGTCAAGCAGAATTAGACTACTTGAAATAAATCGGATCAATTAAATAACAGAAACACAAAATTGAATTAAAATGAACAAACGAGTAATCATAGGAATTGTGGTAGGTCTTGTTCTTGTCGGACTTACCGTAATGAAACTGCTTTCAAACAAAGAACAGGTTAAAGAGAAAATATACGTTTACGATCCGAATACAGCTATTCTGGTTGAAACTTCAAACCCGGAAATGCATACGTTTGATCAAGCATTGAATTTCTTGGGAACTTTTGAACCGGCTCATCAAACGATGGTTGGATCTGATGGCAATGGAAAGATCGTGAAATTGATGGTGGAAGAAGGTGATTTTGTAACACAAGGTCAAGTTATCGCCAAAATCGATGACGAATTGTTGCAATTACAATTGGAATCTGTAGACGTATCTTTAGAAGGTCAGCGCAATGACGACAAACGTTACGACAACCTTTCCAAAGACAATGCAGTTGCGGGTGTAACCGTTGAGAAAACAAAACTTGGTTTACGTTCTACGGAAATCCAGAAAAAACAAATTCAGAAGCAGCTGCGAAACACAACGATCAAAGCACCTTTTTCAGGAGTGATCACGAAAAAAATGGTGGACTTAGGTTCGGTAGTGGGAGTAGGAACACCGGTAGTTGAAATTACAGATATCGGTCAGTTGAAATTAACAGTTTCTGTTCCGGAACGCGATGTGTTGAAGTTTAAAAGAGGTCAAAGTGTTTCTGTTACCGCAGATGTTTACGGTGATAAAATGTATGAAGGAAAGGTTACGAATATTTCAGTTGTGGCAGATCGTTCGCACAACTTCAAAGTACAGATCACGGTAACGAATAAGAATCGCGAATTGCTTGCTGGAATGTATGGAAGCGTGCGCTTGACCAATACGCAAAGCGTGAATCGATTGGCGATCCCACGTAAAGCATTGATCGGTTCTTCAAAAGCTCCACGTGTATACGTAGTTCGAAATGGTAAGGCCAAATTGGTTTCATTTACTGCCGGAACTTCAGACGGTGATTACGTAGAAGTGATCAGTGGTATTTCCGCGAAAGATCAGATCGTAGTGAAAGGTCAGGTGAATTTGCAAGATAACGTGAATGTAACTGTTCAAAAATAAGCGTCATGACACTTACGGAACTTTCCATTAAACGACCATCCTTCATTATCGTGATCTTCACGATCTTGATTGGAGGTGGACTATTGAGCTACAATCAGCTCAGTTACGAATTGCTGCCAGATTTCTCTCCACCACTCTTGACGATCCAAACGGTTTATCCGGGAGCTTCGCCAGCTACTGTGGAATCACAAGTATCCAAGCCTTTAGAGGATGAATTGAGTTCATTGGAGGATATTGCTGAAGTGACATCTTTCTCCTTGGACAATGCTTCTTTGGTGATGATCGAGTTCAATCCTTCTGCAGATATCGAACAGGCTCTGGAAAATGCCCAGCGAAAAATCAACCAGATAAAATCAAGACTTCCAGAAGATGCTGATGATCCGATCATTTCGAAGATCGATCCAAATGCAGCTCCTGTTTTACAAGTCAGTGCCGTTGCCACGAAGATCTCTGAAAAAGAGTTCATGAAATTGATGGACGACGAGCTCTTGCCACAAATGAAACAAGTGAAAGGGGTAGGAAGTATTACGGTTCTAGGGGGTGAAAAACGCGAGATCCGTGTAAACATCGACAAAGAAAAACTGCGCTTGTACGGATTGACTTTGTCACAGGTGAATCAAATGATCGCAGCCTCCAATATCGAATTCCCAACTGGAAAAGTTAAAGGTGATGCGGAGCAGTTAACGGTTCGCTTGGCCGGTAAAATGCAATCTGTTGATGCATTGCGTGAGTTGATTCTATCCAATCAGGGAGGATCAGAAGTGAAACTCAAGGATGTTGCTGATGTATTCGATGGTTCTGCAGATCAATTGACGGTGTCCCGTTTCAACGGAAACAACGGTATTGGTTTGCGTGTGATGAAACAATCAGATGCGAACGCGGTTGAGGTTTCTAAATTGAGCCAGGAACGCTTCAAAGCATTGGAAGAAAAGTATAAAGACCAAGGGGTGAAATTCACAGTTGCAACAGATACTTCCAAACCAACAATTCAGGCGGTGGACGCGGTATTGCACGATTTGGAGATCGCTATTTTGATGGTGGCCGCTGTAATGTTGTTGTTCTTACACAGTTTGCGTAACGCTATCATCGTATTGATCGCGATTCCGGCTTCCTTGATCTCTACATTCATAGCGATGTATTTGTTGGGGTACACCTTGAACTTGATGACTTTGTTGGCGATGTCCTTAGTTATCGGGATTTTGGTGGATGACTCAATTGTGGTACTCGAAAACATTTACCGTCACTTGCAAATGGGTAAAGGAAAACGCAAGGCTGCACTCGATGGACGGACTGAAATTGGATTTACCGCATTAGCGATCACCTTGGTGGATGTCGTGGTATTCTCGCCGGTTGTTTTTATCGATGGTATTATCGCGGATATCCTGAAGCAATTCTCGATCGTTGTGGTGATCTCTACTTTAATGTCCTTATTTGTGTGTTTTACACTTACACCTTGGTTGGCATCGCGCTTTGCGAAGGAAACGCATTTGGATCCGAAGAAAAATTGGTTCCACATTCCACTTGCTTGGTTCGAGCGCCGCATCACGAAGTTTACTGAAGCTTACGTAAGTTTGGTGGGATGGAGTTTGCGCAATAAAAAGATTGCAGTTCCGGTCATCATCATCATATTCTTTTCAGGGATGGCGTCTATGGGACTTGGAATTGTTGGACAGGAATTCGTTGCTGAAGGAGACCAGGGTAAATTCATGTTGAAACTGAAATACGAGCGCAGTGCGACTTTTGAGGAGAACAACACGACTACTCTGAAGATCGAACAATTGCTTTTGGCTCAGAAAGATGTAATTGACATGGTGTTCTCCAATGTTGGTGGACCAAGTGCCGGAATGGGAGCAGCAGCTTTTGGTTCTGAGACGAAATCTGAGATCACGGTGCAAATGAAACCGAATGTTCAAAAACGTTTCCCAACGGAGAAATACATGGAGGAGATTCGCGCTAAAATTCAGCAGAAATTCCCAGGGATCGAGGTCAAGGCCATCAACATTGGTATGGTGGAATCTGAAGAGGCACCGATCGAGATGTTCTTGTCGTCAACCGATGCCGAATTGCTCATGAAGGAGGCGCGCCGCTTGAAAAAATACATCCAATCCGTTCCAGGTGCTAAAGATCCGACCATTTCTACGGATGAGGTGAATCCGGAAGTTCGTGTGGATTTGAACCGCGAGAAAATGGGGCAGTTGAATTTGCCAATTGCCTCTGTGGGACAACAATTGCAATTTGCGTTGACAGGGAACGATAACGCCAAGTTCGACGATGGAGGAACTGAATACAAGATCAATGTGATCATGGATAAGTTCGATCGCAAGAATTTGAACGATATCCGATCTATGACCTTTATGTCGAACGACGGACGTCAGGTGGAATTGAAAGAATTTGCTAATGTTTACGTGGAGAATGGTTATGGTTCTCTGGAGCGCAAAAACCGCATCAACAATACGACTTTGCGTTGTTATGTGAATGGAACTGCGCCTGGTAACGTAGCTGATTCGATCAACAAGTACTTGAAAAAAGAACCACTGGACGAAAACGTACGTTTGTATTGGGGAGGTGAGATCAAGCGTCAAAATGAATCGATGGGAGCTTTGGGTACAGCCATGTTGATCGGTGTGATCTTGGTTTATCTGATCATGGTAGCTTTGTACGATAACTTCATCTATCCATTTGTTGTAATTTTCTCGATCCTGGTAGCCTTACCTGGAGCATTTTTAGCGCTCAATCTCGCTTCCATGAACATCGGTATATTCACGATGCTTGGAGTCTTGATGTTGCTAGGTTTGGTTGCCAAGAATGCCATCTTGATTGTCGACTTTACAAATCACTTGAAAGCGGATGGAAAATCGACCTATGGAGCATTGCTCGAAGCAGTAAAAGAACGTATGCGTCCGATCTTGATGACGACTATCGCTATGATCGTAGGTATGATTCCAATTGCAACAGCTACAGGTTCTGGAGCAGAATGGAAAAATGGTCTGGCTTGGGTTTTGATCGGAGGATTGACCAGTTCCATGTTTTTGACCATCTTAGTGGTTCCGATACTATATTACACTGTAGATCGTATCCGCGACAAATTCTTCCCGAAATCTGCAAAGGTGCGTTTGGAGGGAGATGACGAAACATCTATGGAACACGCAGTATAAGAACAAGAAATAATGAAAGAAGAACGGGAGGTCAAGGCTTCCCGTTTTTTTATATATTCACTTATGTTTAAAATGTAAAGGATGCGCTATTTATTGTTTTCAAGTTTCTTGTTTCTGGTCGCAGATGTATTCGGGCAAGATTTTTCGATTCAACGAGCTTTTCAGGATCAGGAGGTGATTACAGGAGAAATGAACAAGTCTCAAATTACGCTTGCTTTGCAATTTGTGGAGTATTCTCCAGAACATCGCGGTATTGTATCGGTTAAGGGGTGGTACAAGTACGATGGGCAAACAAAGTCGATTCCTTTAGTTGGCATTTTAGGCGATTCGTTGGTCTTGTATCATTTTGATTCCCAAGCAGTCGCGGATAGCGTTTTACAGTTTAACGGCAAATCAGAAGCATTTTGGACTTTGATCGAAGAGTTATGCAATAAGTCAAATTATCAGGAACGCTTCATTTTTCAAATTGGACAGTATGGAGTTTCCGGAACTTGGACCAACAAGAAAAAACAAGAATTACCCGTTCGACTGCATGTCATGTATTTCGGAATCGGTCAAGAGTATGAATGGTTAATGTTACCGAATAAAACTTCAACCACTTCTATGATCGATCTGAAGGAATTGGGATTAGGAGCAAGTGACTTTGAGGTATTCAGTTCAGTAAAAACCGAGACTGGTTACCGTGTTTTATTGTGGTATTCGTGCATTTCAAGTGGATTTGTGAATGGCATGTGCGGAGCAGGCCTCGAGCGCGGTTTCGTGCAAATGGAATTGGGCCAGAATTTTGAGATCAATCAGATCGAGCAATTTGAGGTTGAAAGTTGTTTCCGTAGCATCTATTGCGACATGGAGGAAATTGAGCGCAAAGAAGTATTGGAGATTCACGTAGATAACGATAACTCCATAAAGCACAGATTGCGCATAGAAACCAAAAATGCGAAAGCTTATTGGTTAGAATAAGGAGAATCGTCTGCCTCGCGAAGCAAGTGCTTGTATTTACGCACGGTATTTTCCAAACCCAAATACAGCGCGTCTGAGATCAATGCATGTCCGATTGAAACCTCGTCCAGATGAGGGATGTGCAACTTGAAGAAACGCAAGTTTTCCAAGCTTAGGTCATGTCCCGCATTAATACCCAAGCCAAGTTCGTGTGCCAGTTTTGCAGCAGCAACAAATGGACCTATGGCTTTCTCCGGATTCTCAGCAAATTCCTCTGCATACGGTCCCGTGTACAATTCAATGCGATCTACACCTGTTTTAGCCGCATATTCGATCATTTCCAGGTCCGTTCCAATAAAGATGGAACTGCGAACTCCGATTGCACGAAATTGCTGTACCAGATCGGTTAAAAACTGTTGATTTTCTTTGGTGTCCCAACCGGCATTACTTGTCAATACATGCGGTGGATCCGGAACCAATGTCGCCTGCGCAGGACGATAAGTCTGGATCATTTCCATGTAACGCGCATCCGGATAGCCTTCAATATTGAATTCATTTGTAACTACTTTAGAAAGGTCAGCGACATCTTTGCCGGTAATGTGACGCTCATCCGGTCTTGGGTGAACGGTAATCCCATCTGCGCCAAAACGTTCACAATCAATAGCCACTTGCACCACGTTGGGTGTGTTTCCTCCGCGAGCGTTTCTAATGGTCGCAATTTTATTGATGTTTACGCTAAGTTTGGTCATGACAAAGTTTTTGGCAAATATAAAAAGTAATCCACCAAAGCTTGTTTTGATAATCATTAGTTTTGCACTGGTGTAGGGTGTATTGGTTGTCCAGCCCGAAAACACTTTGTAGAACTATTTGTTAAAAAGTGAACTAGTCTGGCCCTGAAATTGTGAAGAAATACCTACCTTGGTGCATATCATGATAGCAAAAGAAGTTATTACAGAAGAAATACCTCCGTTAATTCACACGGATTCAGGTGAAAAGGCCTTAAACTGGATGGAGGAGTTTAAAGTATCTCACTTACCTGTTCTAAAGAATGGCAACTTTGTGGGCTTGGTTTCAGAGGCCGACATTTTGGATAAAAAAGATCTGGAATTGTCTCTGGATGTATTGTTCGATCACTTGCCTCGTCCGTATGTATTCGAAGCAGCGCACATTTATGAAGTGTTGGCTAAAATGGCCGAACACCGTATCTCCGTTTTACCCATTTTGGATGCAACTGAGAAATACGTTGGCTGTACGAGTGTGCATCAATTGATGACCATGATCGCGAATACCGCCAGTATCAAGGAAGTTGGTGGGATTATTGTTTTAGAAATGAATCGCGTTGACTATTCATTGGCGAAGATTGCTCAGATAGTGGAAAGTGAAAATGCAAAGATCTTGTCTTCGTACATCATGTCTTCGCAGGATTCTACGAAAATTGAAGTGACTTTGAAGATCTCTGAAGTGGAGTTGTCTCGCATTATTCGTTCTTTTGAGCGTTATGATATCACGGTAAAAGCAAGTTTTCAGCGATCTACTGATCAGGATGATCTGCAATTCCGTTATGATGCATTGATGAATTATTTAAACATGTAAGATGCGCGTTGCAGTTTACAGTAAGAAAATAACAAAATCTACTTTGCCGATCTTCGATCGTTTTTTGGCTGCCATGAAGCGCTTCGGTTGGCAAGTGGTGTTGGAGAAAGAACTGAAAGAGCAGCTGATTAAAAAGTTTGGACTCGGTGCAGATTGTGAAGTCTTCACTGATCATTCTGATTTTCACAAAGGTATTGATCTTGCCTTTAGTATAGGCGGAGACGGGACTTTCTTGAAAACCGTGAGTTATATCCGCAATTCCGGTGTGCCAATTTTGGGTATCAATACAGGAAGATTGGGCTTTTTGGCCAATGTGAGTGATGTCTTTTTTGAAGATGCTCTGGAATTGGTGAAACAACGCAGATATGACTACCAAAAACGCAGTTTACTTCGTGTGGATACCGAGCGTGAGTTGTTTGGGAAGGATAATTTCGCCATGAATGAAGTGGTCCTTACCAAAAAAGATGCTGCATCCATGATCACCGTGCATACGACTATTGGAGACATGTTCCTGAATTCGTATTGGGCAGATGGATTGATCGTGGCAACACCTACTGGTTCAACAGCTTATAATTTAAGTTGTGGCGGACCAATCATCACTCCGGGTTGTCAGGTGCATATCATCACGCCCATTGCGCCGCATAATCTGAATGTGCGACCGGTCGTAGTTCCGGATAATCTACCTATTAAGTTGAGTGTAGAGGGACGTGAACGCAATTACCTGATCACCTTAGATGGTATGTCTAAAAGTATCCGTCAAAAGGAAGAGGTCCTGATCCACAAGGCAGATTATATGATTAATGTGATTAAATTAGAGGACACAAACTTCTTAAATACCATTCGCAAAAAAATGCTTTGGGGAATTGACAACAGAAATTGAAAAAACTACTACAATAAACAATCTATGAAGGCAAAACGCACATCCCTCGCAGACATTGCTGAAAGTCTCAATATTTCGAAATCAACGGTGTCCTTCGTACTGAATGGTAAAGGAAAACAATTCAATATCAGCCAGAAAACGCAGAAGCTTATTTTGGAAAAGGCTAAGGAACTAAACTACGTTCCTAATTTCTTTGCAAAAGGGCTTCGAGAGGGGAAAACACAGACCATTGGTTTGGTATTGGCAGATATTTCAAATCCTTTCTATTCAGAATTGAGTAAGGCCATTCAAGAATCTTTGTATGAGAAGGGGTACAGCTTGTTCATCGTTTCCACGAATGATGATCCGGGAATGGAAATTAAATTGATGCGTGACCTGATCTTACGCTCTGTAGATGCTTTGATCATTGCGCCATGTAACGGCATTCCTGAATTGAAACCAGTTCTTGATGAAACTCCTATTCCGGTGGTTTGGGTGGATCGCATTGGAGATGAATTTGCGGATTTCGTTGGAATTGATAATGCTGAGGAAGCGCATAAGTTAGTTGATCTGTTCTCCAAGAAACCAAAGAAATTAGGGGTTATTCATCCGGTTCTGTCAGACGTTATGACGATTCGTTTGCGTATTGAAGGATTGGAGAAAGCTTGTAAGGAAAATGGAATTGAAATGGAAACTGCTTCTATTTCTGATAATCAAGAAGAGGCTCAAAGTGTAATCTCGAAGATGTTGAAATCCGGTGTAGATTCATTTGTTTCATTGAATAATCGTGTGGCTTTGTCAACAGTAGGTGCATTGAATGCAATGCAAATTGTGGTACCAGAGAAAGCGCGTGTGATCTCGTTTGATGACAGTGATGCATTTGCTTATTTCGCACCGCCAATTACGGCTTTGCGTCAACCGATCAAACAAATCGGAATTGAAACAGTTGAGCGTTTAATGGATCGTTTGAAAGAGTCTACTGAACAACGCAAACACTTGATTATGGAATGTACGTTCATCAAACGTGCTTCTCACTGATAGAAAGATAACTCAAAAAAAAGGCTGCGAATTATTTCGCAGCCTTTTTTGATTCCCTCAATTCTTAAAATGATGGTGCACTGATCGTGCGGAATGTTTTCACAGAAACTGAGGCATTCTTTGGATATTTCACCGTGTAGCCAATCTCTAAATTCACCAATTCTCCAGGTTGTAAAGTCACTTTGTACTTCACCTCACCGGTTAAATCATCTTTTACTCCTGTGCCAATAGTTTCAGTTGTGATCGTGATTTCACTGTTTCTTGAAAGCGGTACTTGATCAAATACATCGATCGTGACAGGAGTAGAACGGTTATTGCGCAATTGAATGTCATAGTAATACGTATCGCGCTTCGTACTTCCGCTTACTTTTTTAACACTCATTTCAGATTTCAATTTGCGAATGACTTGAATGCGCGGGTCGCGACCAAATGAAAGAGACATCGTGTCGCTCATGGTTCGAGTGTCAATTTCACTCATTCCTACATAATTTCCGCCAAAATATACGTTTGTTGGTCCGGGAATTAGATCCAAATCTTGCCAGCCTACAATGTTAGCCAATAAGAAAGCACCTTGATCTAGTTTCGGCACACTGATATGTGTGAAAGTTGCCGGAATGTCAATCTCTTTGATCTCTACCAAGTAGGGTTTCGCATCGGATGGACAAGTAAAAGTATGTTTGATCGGGAAATCAGCATTAAGTTCTGAGATCTGAATCTGCTTCATTTGGACAGTTGCCACTTTCTTTACTTCCATTTTTTCAGATTCCAGATAAACACCTCCTAGTACATCGCCGCGATTCTGATCTTTTTCGTCCAACACCCAGTTATCATAAGCGCGTTGATTCGCCATGTTTATTTCATTCATGACCTCGTAACGGTAGTTGTCATCATTTTTCTTTGTTTGGACATATCCCAAGCGTTGTTGTTCAATTTGTTGACCGTATTGCACGTAAAACGGATTCAAAGTTGGTGCAGAGGCAGAAAGTGTTGGGTCTGAAGTAGAGAGTGTCAATTGCACGTCCTTCCATTCATTGCCGGTGTTGTTGTAAACTTGAGCTTTGTATTTCAAATGTACCGGTTGATTAACGTCCACAGCTGAAAGATCATACGTTGCGGCCCAACCACAGTCAGAAACAATGTATTTCAATGTTGCATCCAATTTGGTGGATTCATCACAATCGATTAGGATGATCACTTGATTACTGCGTTGATTCTCGTTGTAGTTTAGTTCGGTTAGCTGACGACGGGTATCGGCTATTTTTTCATCCAGTATGCGTTGCTCACGCTGTAATTTCGAAATATTCTTGTTCAGTTCGAGTGTTTTTGTACGATAGAACTCAGTGGCCAATTTTAGTTGTTCCACCGTTAAGTTTTGATTAGCACCCTTCAGATCTCTGTTGGTATTCAAAACAGCAAGTTCTGCATTGTAGGCGCCCATAAGATCCTGATTTGCTTGGTGCTTGTCCTTGAATTGATCCAGTGAATCTTTCAGTACTTTGATCTTTGGATTGAATTGTTCTGCCGCAAGAAAATCCATTTCGGTGCTTACCGATACCAAGCGAAAGTTTCCGCTAGCAGTGAATTGAATGGAGTTGGGATCTGCGAATGCCGAGATTCCGGTGTAAATGATCTTGTTTCTTCCTTTTTTCAGTTGAAGAGGTGATTCGTGTGTCATTTCACCAGCCGTAAGAAAGAGCTTTACTTTCTTGATTTCTGATCGCAGGATCAATTCATTTGTTTGTTGTCCGTAACCAAATATGGGAAGGAACAATACAATGAGAAGTTGTTTCATGATTCGAGATTTCCACCAAGGTACAAAACTACTCGGATATGGTTCAAAGTAATCCCAATATAAGTAATGTTAGGTAAACGGAACCCAGCGCCAATAAACAAGTGCCAATAGCTATCAGGTGATAGACCATGTTTCGCGTTCTAACTGATTTAAAGCGTGTTTCTTTGCGGTTGTTGATGTTTAGCACAAGTAACATCCCTAAATAGATAGGCAATAAAAAGAAGATGGCTCCGGCGATCATATTGTCTAAAAAAGTCACGACTAAAATTGAGAGGCCTATTGCCAGAATACCTGAAACAGCTAAAGTTAAAATTGTAAGTCCAACGCGTTTGTTTTTCGAGCGAACATACAAGTCGTCTTTCGGATTTTCACTTCCTTCAGTTTTGCTTTTTACGCTTGTCGTATGGCGCTTTTGGAGGAAATGTGATTCGCCAGTTTTATTCAATATTCTTGGGTTCGTTGTGGATTTAAGTTGTGAAGTTCCTGGTGTTGCACTTGAAGTTTTATTCTCACTTTTTACTTCGTGTGTTTGCAGCTCATGACTCGTTTGCTTCTGACTGATCTGAGTGTTTTCAGATCGTAACAGTGTATCAGGCGCCAATTGGAGCGTTGATTCAGGCATTGATTTGTCTGAATATTGATGATGCTTCCATTGGATGAAGTAGCCGGATCTGTAATGACGTTTGGTTATCGTACAGGAACCAAAGAAAATAACAAGTAGAACTAAATACAGAGTTTTCATCGTATTGAATTAATTGAAATGTTGATTTTGCGATTGATTTTATAGTTAGCTGAAAAAAAGTATGTTTTGGATCATGAAACTAACTGAGTTATAACCAGGGTAAAGCAAGCAGAGTTAAGGATCCCGCGATAACGATACATACGGATAACGCAATGATGTGATAAACCAAATTTCGCCTTTGAATGGAACGATAGCGCGTTTCGATTTTGCTGTTCACAATACAGATCCTGTAAACCCCGAAATAGATTGGAATGCATAATCCGACGACTATTGCTGCAAACGCATCAAAAAATAGAAAAAATAAGCCACCCATAATCGCTGATATCAGTCCCGTCAATAGCAAAGTTCGTATTGTTTTAATGGTGCGTTGATTTGCGGAGTCCGCATATAAATACGACTTATCGTTGTCAGTTTGTTTGCGCGCTTCTTTCAGCTCAGGATGCTTTAGTCTTCGCTTTTCAGCAATTCTTATCCCAATTGGTTTTTTCTTTTCCTTCGTTGGATGTTCGAGTTGCTGTTTTTTAGCATTTCGTTTAACAAGCGGTTTTTTCTTTTCCTTCTTTGGATGTTTGAGTTGCCGTTTTTCCGCAATTCGCTTAACAAGCGGTTTTTTCTTTTGTTTTTGATTAGATCCATTGGTTTTTAAGGAATCAGGAGGAATGTTTACGTGTTGTGAATAATTAGCTTGAAAGGTTTTCTTCAAGGAGTCTGATTTGCCGAGACTGGTTTCTGAAAAAGAAGCTTCTTTGTATAGATCATTGTTAACAGTAATTGCATTTTTGGATCTGTTCTCATTTTTCGGTGATGACGAATTCACTTTATTCCATGATATATAGTATCCTGATCGGAAGTGTCGTTTGGTTACTGTGCAAGAGCCGATAGTTAAAACGAGTAGTAAAAAGAATAAATTTTTCATAAAATCTGTTTTTTTATTTATTAAACATCGATCAACAAAATTCGGGCAGATAAACGTAGATTTTAAGTTCATGTTTCGGCGGTTAGTCATGACCAACTATTCTAACCAACTAATTTTTTGTCCATTTTATTTGGTACTATTTACTGGATGATTCTTCAGAAATTGACACTGTAGATGCCTGATACAAGACCAAGTTTGTTTTGTCTATTATTGTAAGGTTGATTTTGCGATTGACATCGTGGATTCTAAATTTAGAACTAACCATTTACAAGAGTAAAAAATTGTGATTACAGTTGCAATGTAAAGCGTGATTTCCAAGGATGTTAATAATAGCTTTTTCATGGTTTTTTGTTTTTGTTTATGAAGCAAACTTACACAGGTCTTTTTCATGTATTGTTCCGGTAAGTCGTACTTGTATGGTAGGGTGTTGCGATAATCCGTACAGTTAAAAAACAAACAAAATGTGTTAAAATAAAATATTTGTGAAATAAATAATTACCATCTAATTTTGCGACCTCAAAAAAAATAGAACAGCAATGAACGCAACACAGTTGTTAGATGTCGCAAACGAGTTTGGAACTCCGGTTTATGTGTATGATGAAACAAAGATCATTCAACAATACAAGCGCTTGAAGAAAGCATTTGGACCTTTGGATGTGAAGTTGCATTATGCCATGAAGGCGCTAACAAATACCAACATTTTACGCATTTTCAATAAAATGGGATCAGGTCTTGATGCGGTGAGCATTGAAGAGGTAATGCTTGGCATACAAGCGGGTTTTACGCCAGAGTCCATCATGTACACGCCCAACGGTGTTTCTTTTCAAGAAATGGAAAACGCCATTGCCTTGGGAGTAATGATCAATATCGATAACCTAAGTATTTTGGAAGCTTTTGGAGCGAAATATGGAAATTCAGTTCCAGTTTGCATTCGCTTAAATCCGCACATTATGGCAGGAGGACATGCGAATATTTCCGTGGGTCATATAGATTCAAAGTTTGGGATTTCCATTCATCAGGTGCGACATATTAAACGCATCGTTGATCATTACGGGATCCTCGTAACCGGTTTGCACATGCACACGGGAAGTGATATCGTTGATGCCGATGTCTTCTTGCAGGGTGCAGAGCTCCTATATGATGCCGCTTCTCATTTTCCGGATCTGACATTTATGGATTTCGGTTCCGGTTTCAAAGTTGCTTATAAAGAGAATGACTATTTAACTCCCATTGAAGAGATAGGATCGAAGATCTCAGAATCATTTACAAGCTTTTGTGAGGCTTATGGCCGCCCTTTAGAACTCTGGTTTGAACCAGGAAAGTTTCTGGTTAGCGAAAGCGGAGTGCTTTTGGTGAGTGTGAATGTGGTGAAACAAACAACATCGAGTGTGTTTTTAGGGGTGAACAGCGGACAGAATCACCTCATTAGACCGATGTTCTACAATGCTTACCATCGCATCGAGAACATTTCCAATCCAAAAGGCATGAAGAAATTGTACACTGTTGTGGGCTACATTTGCGAGACGGACACTTTTGGTTATGACCGCCCGATAGGTGAAGCAAATGAGGGAGATGTACTTGCGATCTACAATGCCGGAGCGTACGGATTCAGCATGAGTAATAATTACAATTCGCGACGCAGACCTGCAGAAGTATTGTTTCGAAAAGGAAAGGGGTATCTCATTCGCAAACGCGAAACAATGGAGGATATCACACGGAATGAAATAATCTTGGATTAAAATAAAAAAAGGAGCGCTAAGCTCCTTTTTCTATTTCCAGGTTACATTCGTTTCCATCGTATTGATATCGAATATCAAATGCACTTTTTTCTGTTTATTAATGGTGAAGTCACCGATGAGAAAGCAATCAACCGAATAGTTATTCGCTATCGTGTGTTCTTCCCAACCTCCTTCATAAAAGGCCTCATTCATGATTTTAAGTGAAATGTTTCCTTTTGGAAGCATTACTACCATATTACCTCCTTCAGATTCCAAAGCAGTATTCGAAACTTGAACTTGTTTGCCGTTCACGTAAACAACCATGCGGCACTTGTGATCGTAACCACTTTCAATGCCTTTAAATTCCCATGATACAGTTACAGGAATAGATTTCCCATCCGATTTCGGTGCTTTTCCGGATCCTCCCCAGGTAAAATCCGTGTTCGTAACATCAATATCCCAAACTATTTTTAACGTATTACTCTTCTTCTTGAAGTTATGTTCTGCTTCGTAATTAGCATCAATAGAATAGTCGTTTTCAATGGAATGTTCCTCCCATTTTCCTTCGTAAAGTGCAAGGTCAACAATTCTGATTTGATGAGATCCAGGAGTAACGGTCATGCTTACTTTGCCTACTTTGGTTTGTTTAAAAACTTCCGACTCAGCTTGGAGTTTTCCGTCAATAAATACTTGGATCTTATTATCATGGTCATAACCATCTATCACATTAATGAAATTCCATTGTACAGTGAAATTATCAGCAGCAGATGCAAATCCTGTAATAATCAGGAACCCTATTAGAGAGATTAACTGTTTCATAAGCGTTTTTTTTCTTTGACGAAAAAGTGTTGTTAAAAGTAGAGAACAATATATTGCTAAATGTATGAAAAATAATGTGATACGATTATTGGTAGGGAGAACAAATCTAAAAGCAAATTTTCTCGAGATCGGTATTTGATCGTGAATAAAGGTGTCGCTGACAATGGAATATATGAGGTAGATCATCACAGAGGCCAATATCAATCGTATTCCCAGAGGGTTAAAATAGATCAATAAATAAAGCAAAATGATCTCTATTTCCAGTTTGAAAGATATTAATCCGGTAAAGCCTCCATCATGCCATTTTGAGATCATATCGATCATTGTTATTGCTAAAAGGACGAGATATAGAAGTCTTTTCTGCCCACGGGGCAGCTTTGTCAATAGTGGGTGTTTCATGTGTTTAAGCCAATTCAAGAACAATATAGCGAAATGGTGAGTTTCAAGAAATGATTTTTATCAGCTTTTTCATTTAATAATTAATAACTACTGGATTTTAAGACTCAAGTTTTGCTCCATTTTACCTTCACACATGAAATAATAGCTGTTTCCAGACGCTCTTCATGAACTACTTCAAAACCGTTTTTCAAATAAAAATCGATTGGAGATCGGTATTTTTCTCCTGACTGTAATACATCATTCCCATGATCAATTACCCAACCGCTAAATGTGGGCACTTCCGCTTTCATGGCATCTAGCAGCCTTTTTCCAAGACCAAGTCCCTTCGTTCTGCTCGAAACAATGATGGAAAAGCGTTCTTGTCCTTCATTGACAAATAAAGCGCACCAGGCTATGATATCGCCTGCTTCGTTATGGATGTAAAAATGGCGATGGTTTTCAGTTTCGTTCAATAAGATCGAAAAGCGACCATTTAAGTTAGTGGGGTATTCTTCATTCCATAATTGGTGGATCTGAGCTATTTGGCTGTTGTTGAGTGATGTAGACCGATGAATTATCATAGGCCTAATTTAGTTTTTAATGATAAAAATGAAAGGTATTTTGTCAAATCTTCTGTTGATACCCCTTTTTGATAGATGAGTTCCCAACTTTCTTCTCGCTTGGAATCAAAGGTGTAGACCGTTTGCATGATGCGATAGCGCACTTCACCATCAACTTCAATTAAGAAATACGTGTAACGACTATTGGAATTGATTCCCGATCGACTGGATTCTCCTGAGAAAAAATAGTGAGTTCCTTTCGCATCGTCAGGATTAGAAACACCAGGGATCAACAAATACATGGAATCAACAGAAGAACTAACCTCTACAGAATCAGCTTGTGCCAAATAATACAATGGATGCCAGTTCGGTGCTGACTTTGATGTAAGTTTCAATATTCTTCCGCCTTCAATGAATTGGAAAGTTCCTGATTCCGAAAGACTGATTTCTCTTAAATAATAGATCGGGTCAAGGCAAGATCCTTCATCCCAATTTCCGGAAGTAACAAAATCAGCGTACCAATTACCTTTGCCTTTAGGATAACTGATTTCGGTATTACCGACAAAACGCAGGGTTTGTGTTTTCAACGGACCAATCTGATAGGCATGTCCAAAACCATGGGCCATTCCATGCAACACTTTTCCTTCCCAATAATAGTTTTGATTCATGAAGAGTGGACTGGTTTTTTGAGAACAGCTCACCCAGAAGAACATCGAAATCAGAATTGGAAAGAATCTCATTCCAAGAGTATTAGTGCGATATGTCCGGAATAAATTCACTCGCTATTTTGGCGGATAGCAAACACAGTGGAATTCCCCCACCGGGATGCACACTTCCGCCTACAAAATACAAGCCTTCGATTTTTGAAGCGTTCGGATGACGGAAAAAAGCAGCCATTCGGTCATTGGAACTAGCGCCATATAGCGCGCCCGCAAAACTACTCGTGCGTTGCTCGATCCTTACCGGGTCCAGGTAATCTTCCTCTTCGATCAAGGACTCAATATCCGTTTTTAACATACGAGACAATTTAGTGAGCACATTTTTCCGAATCTCAACCCGCATTCGATCCCAATCCTGACCGGAATTTGCCGGAACATTCACCATGACGAACCAGGCTTCTTTGCCTTCTGGAGCATCTTCCGGGACGACTTTGGATGAACAGTGAATGTACACCGTTGGGTCTGAGTAAACCGACTTCTTATCAAAAATATGTGCAAACTCGGTCTCGTAATCCTCTGAAAAGAAGATGTTGTGGAGATCAATATTTTCAAAGCGTTTTCCAATTCCCCAATAAAAGATCATAGCGGAACTACTTGGTTCCTGAGCCATGGTTTTCGCCGGAGCTTTTAGTATAGGCAATAAGTTTTTGTAGGCAGGTTTTACATCGGAGTTGCAAATGACAAGGTCAGCGGTTACCGTTTGTACTTCGCCAACTTGGTTCTTGATCTGTATTCCTTGTGCTTTTCCTGCCTGGGTTTGAATTTCCGTAACCGCGGTTCCTAAGTGAAATTCAACACCATGTCTTTTTGCTAGATCTACAAGTGATTCTGTTATGGCGTGCATTCCTTTCTTCGGAAAGAAGGTTCCAAAACCGTGTTCCAAATGCGGAATGATGTGCAAAATTCCCGGAGCTTTATAAGGATTAGATCCATTGTAAGTGGCATAGCGGTCAAAGATCTGCACCAGTTTCGGATGGTTCAATTTTTTGTGATTCACTTTGTGCATCGACTCAAAAAGATGCAGCCACGGCATTGCAGCAACACAACGTAATATGTCTGCAGAAAAGTAATTCTTAAATGAATGCAGACTTTGCTCTAAAAAGACCTTGTGCGTTTTTTGATAAATGTAGGCGCTCAATTCCAAATGATCCTCAAGCGGTTTGGTATCGATGTGCAATACTTTTTGAACGGATTTCAAAAGACGCTGTTGGTGGCCATAAAATGGCAGAAAAGTGCCGTCTTCAAAGAAATAGTGACAAGCTGTAGGGTGTTTGATGTATTCAAAATGATCGCTAGGAACTTCACCGAATAAGGCAAACAACTCTTCCACGTATTGGGGCATCGTGAAAAGTGAAGGTCCCGCATCAAAACGGTATGCCCCCAATTTAAAAGCCGTCAATTTGCCACCTGGATAGTCGTTCTTCTCGTAAACATCAACCGCATAACCTTTTGCTCTCAAGCGCAATGCAGCACCTAATCCGGCAATTCCCGATCCAATAACAACCGCTTTTTTACTCACGTTTCAAAGGTATATTATTCGAGAACAATTGAAGAAGTATTAGGTTTAAATAATTGAAAATGCAGAATTATGAATGCAGAATTATGAATTATTAATTGAGAATAATGTTCAAAAGATCAAATGGTTCAAAACGAAAGTTCAATAGATCAAAAGTTCAAATTTATGCTCTGCGTTCTTCCTTCCTCTATGCACTCTGCGTTCAAATAAGTTTAAGTTGCCTAAAAGCGTCATAGAACAGGAAAAAATGGTTTCTTCGTAGAAACGAAGCTATTATGGCAAAGGCAATTGGAATAGGAGGTGTGTTCATCAAATATCAGGACCCTGATAAGATAAAACGTTGGTTCGAGGAGGTGCTCGGTTTGCAACCGAATGATTACGGCGTACTATTCGGATTCAACAACGGTCATTCTGAAAAAGGATACTTTCAATTAGGGACATTTCCTGCTTCTACGGACTATTTCGGTTCGGAAAAACAACAGGTCATGCTCAATTTTCGGGTGGATGATCTGGAATCATTGAAGGAAATTCTCATCCAGAAAGAAGTAAAACTCTGTAACGAGATCGAATCCTATGAATACGGAAAATTCCTGCACATCCTGGATCCAGAAGGCAATCGCGTGGAATTGTGGGAGCCGGTTGACCGTGCATTTGATCATGAAAAAATAGTCGATATGAAATAAATACATAAAAAACTTAGGTATTTGTTTGCATACCTAAAATACTTATGTATATTTGTTCTATGTATTCATCAGAATTAATAAAAGGAACGCTGAAAACGATCGTGCTGAATCTTCTAAAAGAGCAGGGGAGAATGTACGGTTATGAAATTACACAGCGTGTGAAGGAATTGACTGCTGAGAAGATCCAAATAACGGAAGGGGCGCTCTACCCAACCTTGCATGCATTGGAAGCTCAGGGAGATCTGCAAACCGAACAAGAATTCATCGGGAAGCGGGTCCGTAAGTACTACTCGTTAACCCAACAAGGGCAGTCGACGGCTCAGGAAAAAGTGAACGAGTTAACCGATTTTATGAACACCTTACGATTCTTGTTGAACACCGCGCCTGCAACTGGGAATGTATAAAGTAACCGACGAGCAAGTTGATTTCATTGCCGATGAAATTCGCAAACGCGGGATTACCTTGGATGATCTCCTATGGAATCTCGTAGATCACGTTTGTTGTATCATCGAGCAGGAAATGTCGGAAGCGGACGACTTTCACCGGTTCCTGCAAGCGCTTTGGCCTCGTTTTTTCAAAGACAACTTGCGTGAAATTCAGGAGGAGGCTGAATTATTGATCACCTTCAAACATTTTTACGCCATGAAACGAACATTGAGTATCGCCGGTATCACTTCGGCCATTTTTACCCTAACGGGTTCTATATTGAAGATCGCACATTTACCGGGAGCCGGAATTGCGATCGTACTGGGAGTAGCCATTTTTGCCTTACTCTTTTTACCCTTGATGATCATTCTGAAGTTTCGGGATGAAACCACAAAAAGCGACCGATTGGTATTTGCTTTGGGCTTCCTGCTTGGTATTGCTGCCTCACTGGGATTTCTGTTCAAGATCATGCACTGGCCGTTCGCCAATGTGTTGATGCTGACCGGTGTGGTAGGATTCACATTTGCTTATGTGCCTTTGTATTTGATCACACGTATTCGCCGACCAGAAATGCGGTTCAACACAATGGTGAATGCGGTGTTGATGTTCTCTGCCGGAGGATTGCTATTTGCGATGTTCAATTTACACCGCAGTACCAAGATGAACGTGGCTTTGGATCAATCTTCGGTGCTTTTGCTGCGACTTTCGGAAGAAAAGCCGATCGTTTGGGACAAGCCTGCAGATAGCACAAGCTTCCAAGAACTGACAACGGAGATCGACCTGCTGAGAACGAAAGTTCAGGAACTGGAAGATCTGGGTTTTGAATTGGCAGGAGTAGATCCGGGGACCACTGAAGCTTCACGCGAGCAGGCGATGCAAACCTTTCCGCTGGATGCACATATCGGATTGTTCGCCACGCCGAAACTCTACAACGATTGGAAACAATTGGTGGCTTCGGTGAACCGTACCGAACAAAAATTGCAAAAACTGGCTGCAGGCTATACGCCATTGGATCTGAACCAACTGAATGTAGAACACCTGGGGCAACGGCAATTTTTCCAAAACCTGTGGGTGATCAAATCCCATTACCAAATCGTCAAATTGCAATTGAAATAACCAACAAAAAACGGTCATCGAAGTGATGACCGTTTTTGCTTATTTATCAATCGAACCGGTTACCCGCTTCATGAAATCGTTCAGCGCATCACGCTGCGATTTGCCATTTTTCATTTCGCGGTGAACTTCCAACGCTCCCGAGAAATTCGACAAGATCTCACCGATCGCATCCAATTCCTCATCTTTTAAACCTGGCGCATCGATCAGATGTTCCAAAGTTTCAATCGTTTCGTTCACGTAGTCTTCATCGTTTGCTTCGATGAATGACACCATGTGCTTAATTACCGGCAACCGCATCGCGTACTTCTTGAATGGTTTCTATTTTGTTTCCTTGGGCTTGTTTCACCAATTGTCCGTTTACAAAGCCGGCAAAAGTCGGCAAGTTCGAAACATCGGCAAACTTGCGGGAATTCGGCAACAACTCAGCATCTACGTAGTAGAATTCCATGTCGGGATTCTCCTCAGCCATACGCTTGAACTTCGGTTTGGTAATCTTACAGTTCCCGCACCAAGCTGCACCGTACTGAACCATCACTTTGGCATTCGCCTGAAGCAATTGTTCCAATTTATCTTCTGTCAACTCTGTAAACATGGCGCTTAGTGTTTGCTCAAGTAATCAGCTGTACTGTTGCGATCAGCTTTCATCGCGTCTTTTCCTTCTTCCCAGTTTGCAGGACAAACTTCACCGTGTTGTTGCACGTGTGTGTAAGCGTCTACCAAGCGGATGTATTCTGCTACGTTACGTCCAACCGGCATGTGGTTGATTGACTCGTGGAATACGGTTCCTTCTTCATCGATCAAGTAAGTTGCACGGTAAGGAACGTTGTCTCCTGTAGAACCGTCCTCGTCAAACATGTCGTAATCCAAAATGTCTAACTCTTGTGCCAAACGACGTGTAGAATCCGCCAACAATGGGAACTTAACACCTTCGATACCTCCTGCATTTTTTGCTGTGTTCAACCAAGCAAAGTGAACTTCAGCTGTATCACAAGATGCTCCGATGATCACGGTGTTGCGCTTTGCAAATTCTTCAGATGCTTCTTGGAACGCGTGGATCTCCGTTGGACAAACGAACGTGAAATCTTTCGGGTACCAGAAAAGAAGCACTTTCTTCTTGTTCGCTAATGCATGTTGCAAAACGTCAATTTGAAATGTGTCTCCCATTTCGTCGATCGCGTTGATTGCGATGGAAGGGAACTTTTTACCTACTACACTCATTTTTATTTGTTTTTAGTTGTTATTTCCTTGCTTACAAAGTTACTTTTTTCACCGGCTTAGAAACTGATCCTGATCAGTATTTCCAAGTCAATATGAAGGTTGTTAAAAAAAAGGGAGGTCATTGGTTTGTTTCACTTTGAATCCTGTATTGCTTCCTCCCTTTGTTTTGCTCGTTCTATTTTGTGCTCGTTTTTTTTCGTTTGTATGAGACAAAGGTAGCTTGCTTGCTTTGATAGTATTAATTGATTAACTTTATAATTCAATAGAAAATATCTATATGATCTCTGCGCAACAAATTCAATACATTTTGGCCGTAGCCGAGACGGGTTCCATTTCTCGCGCTGCTGAAGCTTGTTTCGTCACGCAACCTACGCTTTCCATGCAATTAAAAAAGGCGGAAGAAACCTTGGGCTTTCCCATTTTTCATCGGGATACGGCTTCTTTGGAATTGAGCGACTTTGGCAAAGCGTTGTTGCCGGTGCTGCGTCAGATCCAGGGAGATTTCGGTCAGATCGAGCGGGTGCGTTCCCAATTTGACGGTTCATACAAAGAGCGTTTGCGTATTGGGATCATTCCTACAGTAGCAGCCTACGTGTTGCCGGATAATTTCAAAGCCTGGCAAGAGTTGCTTCCGTTTACGCAGGTGTACATCGAAGAATTGAAAACCGAGGAATTGCTGGATGCGTTGGAACAGCGCAAGATCGATCTGGGGATTTTAGCCGGTCCGGTTGACACACAAAAGTTTCGGATCAATCCGCTTTACTCGGAAGAAATTTTGGCCTATGCTCCCAAGTTGGAAGGGGAGGTTTTACAAGTAGAAGTCTTGCGTGATCTGCAGCCCTGGTTGCTGAATAAAGGAAATTGTTTGCGTACGCAAATGATGCAGTTCTGTGCGATCAACGAGGAATTGCCGGCAACTTGGAATTATCAGGGCGGGAATATGGAATTGCTCATGCGCATGGTGGATCAACAAGGCGGATACACGCTCATCCCGGAATTCTACAGGCCACATGTGCGCGCCACCGCCGGCTTCAAACACATTCGCGATGAACAGCAGCATTTTCCCGGACGTTCCATCATTGCGATCAGTGCCTTTCGTCACGCCAATTGGGATTCCATGGAAAAAATCATCCGCGCGCTGCAAGTGCATTACGGAAAACCGAATAATCCGCAATTGGAATTGTTGAGTTGGAAGTGATGAAATGTGAATATTAAATCAGAGATTTTCCTCAACTTTACATTCTAATTTTTCAATTCACAACACATGGCCTTGATCAAAGATTGCAAAGGAATTTCTCCTCAATTCGGAGCAGATTGTTACCTCGCTGAAAATGCGACGGTTGTTGGTGACGTGATCATGGGCGATCGCTGCTCGGTGTGGTTCAATGCCGTGGTGCGTGGTGACGTGAATTCCATTCGCATGGGGAATCAGGTGAATATCCAGGACGGGGCGGTGATCCATTGCACTTACGAAAAAACGAAGGTTAATTTGGGAAACAATGTTTCTGTTGGTCACAATGCCTTGGTTCACGGCTGTACTGTTGAGGATAATGTATTGATCGGGATGGGGGCGATCGTGATGGACAATTGCTACATTGAATCGAATTGCATCATTGCAGCCGGAGCCGTGTTGTTGGAAAATACCCGCGTGGAATCGTGGAGTGTGTATGCCGGCGTTCCTGCGAAAAAAGTGAAAACACTTTCTCCGGAATTATTTGAAGGAGAAGTACAGCGCATTGCGAACAACTACGTCATGTACTCCTCCTGGTTCAAATAACCGGTGATTTAGAGGTTAAGGAACGCTTTCAAATCGTCAGAGGTTTTTACTTCTGAGCTTATTTCTGTTACAACAATTGAATCTTTCGGATTTGCTACTGCATCGTGAATTGCTTTAAC
>JACCEA010077908.1_pt1 | contig 124758 bp, 142 predicted proteins | sample 7449851 | NCBI WGS metagenome assembly JACCEA01 (sample SAMN15323453, study PRJNA562643) | freshwater metagenome | isolation source: river surface water | place: USA:Blue River Watershed | collected 2017-08-18
TAATTTTAAGCTGAAAATGCAACTTTTTCCAGTGTCATTTGTTAGCATAAACTGAAAAAGTTCAAATTAGCTGAGCGCTCAGATAAAAATGTCCATTTTTGTATTTTGTTCCTACAACCATTGTAGATAAAAGTTGCAAAAAAACGTAATATTCGTTCCTACACGGATTTTGCAAAAAAATGTCCAAAAACGGAGGGCGACTTCCAAAAATAATTCAGCATTTTAGTAGTTCGGAATTTGATGTGTTATTTGCATACACATCTTTCACACCATAAGTGGTCTCGTTTTTATTGAGATGTTGTAAAAAATATTTTAAAAATTCGTAAAAAACGCAAAATAAAAGTCGGTTCACTTTTTGCAAAATGGACATTTTTGGATTTTTAAAAATGTCCAAAATGAAAAAACTGTGAAAAGTCTTATAATAAACTTCGGAATTGCCTACTACATTATGGATACAAAAACCCAACATAATTGCAGATGGTCTCTGATACCCTTGTAGGCTAGAGGCGCAGAATCTTGCATTGTGAGGAATATACTTTTCCTGGGATATCACCCGGTACCACATTACACGCATGCGTATAAATGATTTGGGAGATGCGTTCGTATTTGGCATTGGAATTAATCTTGCACAAATATGCACATCGCTTTATAACCTGAATGGGCACTTTGAGGGTATCAATTCGTTTAAGCAGTACATGACATGACGGACTGTTTTCAACATGAAACCAAATATCGTGTTCCTGCGCATTTTTCACAATCTCTGTATTTTCATACGCGTTTTTACCAATAATAATAGTGTAAGTAGTATTGTTAAAAGTAAAAGTTTCAGTTTTCATTATTATTGGTGAAATAGTGAAAACCCGACAAGACAGTTCATTTTTATGTTATAGATTTGTATATGAACCCTCTTAGCAGAAATGCACGGTCGGGAACCTTCGGTTCCCTTGTATTCTTAATAGGTTGCATTGGTGCGCGACTAGCATTTGCGTATTTAGCTACATTGTATCCAGTTTACACTGCAATTATTGCATTATTTATATCTGTCGGATTCTTTTATATTTATTTCACAGGCTCTCGACCTACTGGAATAGAGACAGGCGGAAAACCAATATGGTGGAATCAGTTTAGACCATTGCACGGAATAATGTATGGATTATTCGCGATTCTATCATATAAAGGCAATAAATATGCACCAATAATAATAGTATTGGATGCATTCATTGGACTAGGACTCTGGATTATGCAAAAGGTGGTCCATATATAAACGCAACAGCAGTATTACGTTTACCACGTGTAATTGGGGATACATAGTGCATTAAGAATGAAGGAAATATAATTACCTTCCCGCGTTCTCTGGGAGCCATAGTAGAACCACCTGCATGATTTGTAATAAAGAAGTCTCCGCCGTCATAATCATCTGGATCAGAAAGCAATATAATAACGGTTAGTTTGCGAAAATTCGTGGAATTATTATTGCCAAGATCTATGTGTATTGAGGTTCCGTTTGTAGTGTATTCGGCGAATTTAATTGGCTCACCATAATCTAATAAATTGAAGTTATAGAGATCGGCATTTATTTTGCAAATAAGGGTTCGCAGTTTTTCATATATAAACTCGTCTTCCATAATATACGATACGTTTGAACCATTTGATAATGGATCGACAAACTTATTACCAGTGTTGAGATTTTGAACGCGTGCTGGTTGCAACACACTCGAATAGCCTATTTGACAAATATGATCGCATTCGGCGTCGGTGAAATAAGCCGTCGGTGTTATATAAGATTGAATCGTTGATTGAGTCTTATAATTGGTTTGCAAATAATTTAAACAATCACTAAAATGAACCATACTATTCATCAGTGTGTCTTTTTATATTATTCTATTTTATAGATGAATAATAATCCATATAGACATCTTTACACAGAAACAGAGTATGCCGAGTTTATGAAGTTAATACAAAATTGGGTTGATGGAGACATAAGTAGACGAGATAATTTGTATAAATATTTAGTCAGATTACCTGGTATAACAAGAACTGTGTATAGAGGACAAGATGTATTAAATACAATAAATAAAACACGATATTTTGCTACATCAACCAATATAAAAAAAACTGATTATTTTAGCAACAAAGATTGTTGTAAGTTTATTATTCATCTTGTGAATGTTCCGGCATATTATATTGATTATGATAAAGATGAAACAACTCAATATGAAAGTGAGTACCTCGTGGTTGGAAACGGAAAATTTTGGAAAAATAAAGAATTGAAAGAAGAAGGTTATATACAACGACAACCAGGATTATTTGAATGCTGGTATACACCACCGAATATTGGTAAAATTACTCCATTACCTAGAGCGATCGCAACCCGAAACGAAGATTATCTAACAGCTGATTTTATGTATAGTGTTAGAGAAATACATCCATTAGCTCTTGGAATACAAAATTCAAATAATCAAGGTGTTCGAATCCGAAATTTATTGGACAAAGAACTTCCTCAAGCTGGATACGAATGTTATTGTACTAAACAGAATACACGTTTTTGTATACTCTGGGATACAAATGAACTCGGGACATTTAAACAAGAAATGGTACATCGTGGTGTTTATATGATATTAACTACCACGAATAACTTGCTGATAACTACTTGCAAATCGGCAAGAATAATTGCTCAAGCTACGGAAAAGTTTTTGAAGGAGAACGGAGTTATCTTAGATCAGGAATCTTCGATTCCCTTAAGTGAAACGCAGTTTCCCGACTTGCTTCCGCTAAACCATATTATTGTAATGGGAGATATACCAGATAACACTATTACTATTGCTGGTAAAACTATGATACAAGAATCTGTCAGGTCAAAGATATTTTCAACATATAATGCACAAATGGTTGCGAATTATCGCGCGGACACGTTCAATAAACAAAAAACAATGAATATTGGATTAGTTCAAATCAGATACGACGATAAAGAAGAAGATGATGATAATAATACTAAAAAATCTGATTATTATTACTCGGATTATGAAAATGACTTGGACTCGGACTCAGATTATGAAAATGACACTCATAATAAGGGTAAAGGTATAATGTGTACAGTTCGCAAAAATCAAGAATTAAAAGGTACTATCCAATTAGATACACAAATGGGTTCGAATCCTGGTGGTATTTTTATTGCAAATAATGGTTGCAAATACTACTTAAAAGAACAACCGGATAAAAACCGCGCCGAACAAGAGGCGCTTGCAAGTCATTTATACCGAGATGCTAATATAAAGTGCGCGGAAGTTGAGTTAGCAAAGTATAATAACAGACTAGTATCGGTAAGCCCTTGGATAAAATCGTTTACAATAGGCACTCCGTTTACCAAAGGCACTCCGTTTACCAAAGGCACTCCGTTTACCAAAGGCACTCCGTTTACCAAAGATCAAATTGAAATGATACAAAAAGGGTTTGTAATAGACGCTTGGTTGGCAAATTGGGATGTTGTTGGAGAAGTATTTGATAATATTATTATAGATTCAGAAGGACAACCAGTTCGGATCGATACTGGCGGAGCGCTCGAATATCGTGCAACGGGGGTACATAAGGACTTTCCTTCGGGCAGGGTTGATGAATATTTATCATTAAGAAATCCCGATATCAATGCGAAATCGGCAAGCATATTTAAATCCATTTCATCCCCAATACTCAAGTACAATTTATCAAATATAAGTAGTATAAAAGACAACATATTATCACAAATAGTTGCTATCCATATTAGTGATCCGACAATTCGATTACGATTAACAAATGCACTTATACAACGCAAACAGATATTAATTCTTCTATTACAAAAAGAGTTAAAACAACAAGCTGGCAAAAAAACAAAATATATTGCCAAGACAGGAAAACACCGAAAAACAAAGAAAATACGATTCAGTCAAGAGAAGTAATCGTTTTCCAAGGGATCAATTGTTCGTTTGCTGGCCACCACATAAATCGTGTGAGTTTTAAGGGAACTTTGTTTTCCGCCCCCTCCCGAAGGGAGGAGCCAACGGGCGCTTCAGCTAATGCAACTTCAATATGAACATATACGTATATAAGGGAACTTTGTTCCCGACTTCTGTTAAGTCTATTGTAAAATTCTTGACTAGCTTCTATTTCTCTGTTTGACATAGGGGATGTATATTGCTTTTCATAAACAATTACTGTTGTGTCATATATTCTATTATAAATGGAAAATAAAATACCATATATTTTATAGTCTTCTTCTTCATCTTCTTCTTCATCTTCCTTTTTTTCTTTTTTATTTTTAATTCGACAAATTTCCATAATAAATAAATTAAACTATTTATTATATTTAATTTATTTTTATACATAAACCGTTTGCACTGGTCCCATCATACCATACTTCATATCCATTTCTCTGTAATGCACGTGGCTCTTAATTACTTTACCACCAGGAACTTCATAATCGGTTCCCTTATTAAAAGCCAGCTTAGCAATCCCATCAATATTGGATTGTGTCACGCCACTATTGCTATAATCATCGTATGCAGTTTCCACATCTGGTGGAGAACTTTGTTCCCTTGAAGGCTTTGAAGACCAATAAACAACCTTCGCCTCTGGACTAACTCGCACTTCCACCTCTGTATCTCCCGAGTTTACTTTCAATGGAACAAGTGCAGAGGGTAATACTGACTCGCCTAAAAAAGGGAGCCATGTGTTTCGTTGAAATGCTAAATATAGTGCGCATAAAAAGAACACAATATAGATTCCAGTATCAATGGCTACCCATTTACGAAATACGCGAAAAAATACTAAACGCAAGTATTCTGCCAAGTTAAATCCTAGAGCCATTACTCCATAGTGCAATGCACTGAATATAACAACACCTGTTATTAACATATGTATAAAATATTTGCTCATTATACAATAAATAAATATTATTAGTGGCAGTCGGGAATCTTCGAATTCAGAGACAACGAAGTTGTCTCATCTGCCCTTAATCTTTTTTGATTTTAGAAAAGCGAATCGCAGAGGCAAGTTGAAACCATACACAAACAAAGGGTACTAAAAGTCCAATATATAACAAGACTTTATTATGAGTGGTATCCATTGTTAAATATACAAAAGTTAGAGCCATTAGTACATTGCCAATAATAAAAGTATTTTCAAAAGTAGCCAATTGGTTTTTGTAATGCGCATTCAGCTTCAAATCAAATGATTTTGTACTGGAAGCCGCTACAGTGTATGCATCTATGATTGTAATAATACTAGATAATGAAACAGATACAACGATAGCGATCACTAATATTGTCAATTTGGTATATGACGTAGTTAATGTTGTTAAATTTTTAATATACAATTCTCTGTTCATAATGATTGCAACATATGATAGTATATACACGATAGCTAACATGATATATCCGATGTATTTATAATGAGGTTCTCTGACATATATAAACGTGATAATGTAAAAAAATATGAAAGGTGTTAACATTATATAATTGTTTGAATATATTTATTGAGCTCGTCTTCTTCTTTTGTATTTGTTAGCGACGATTCCATTATGGCTTTGTATTTATTAACACGTGGGTCATGATTAGTCTGCTCGACTTTTGTAAATATATCAATGGTATAATGGATGATTAAAACAATAAGAACAGAGATTACGATTATATTAAACATGAAATAAATATTCAATATAATTTATTTTTTAGATTTGTTTTTGTTGGATTTGTTTTTCTTTCCGCCTTTTTTGTTCTTGTTCTTGTTGGAACGATTTTTCTTAGATTTACCGCCCCACCAAGAAGTAGCAGGAGTAGCAGGAGTAGCAGGAGTAGTAGGAGTAGTAGGAGTAGCAGGAGTAGCAGGAGTAGTAGGAGTAGCAGGAGTAGTAGCAGGTTCATCAGATTCCCATGGCCATTTCCATCCGCCGTTCTTTTGTTGCATTTTTATATAAACATCAGAGATAAAAAATAACCAAACCAAAGTATTTAAATATATTTCACATATATTATTAATTATATGACCTCTGTTATTATTGTTGAAAAATCCGGAAAGCCTAAATGCGTTCAAGTAGTTTCTGCTGACGAATTGTGCAAAAAATGCGGTTTTAAATCAAACGCAGGATACAACCTAGTACATACTTGGACAGTGGTATTTAATGACGTCGAATACAAACTCGACGTATATGGAAAAACAAAAGGCAAGGCAGGTTCAGAGAACAAATATGAATTCCCCCCGCCAATTGACAATACGCTGTTTTTCGGAAATGTGGCAGTTATAGCGCGCGAATCGGGTAAATATATTAGTTTGGACGAGAATGAATTCAATGATATCATGGAGCACTTGTATGGCGGATACGAAGATGTTGGTTCAGATACAGAATCAACCGACGAATCTGTTGATTTGCCTAAAACGAAAGAAGGATATGTAAAGGATGATTTTATTGCATCTTCTGATGACGACGAGGAACCAGTAAAACCAACTAAACCTTCTAAAACCAGTAAAAAAACGATTAAACCACGCCAGAAGAAGAATAAGGAGGAGCCTCAGATAGCGGTATATGTGGAAGAACTAACAGAAGACCCATATTTTGAATAACCGCGTTTATACGTATTGTATGGTTTATTTGCACTATTGTATGGTTTATATGTGTTTTTACTCACGTTATCATTTTTACTTGCGTTATAATTTTTACTTGTGTTATAAATTTTATTAGCGTTATAATTTTTATTAGCATTATAGCCTTTACTCGCGTTATAATTTTTACTTGTGTTATAGCCTTTACTTGTGTTATAATTTTTACTTGTGTTATACCCTTTACTTATGTTATAATCTTTGCTTGTGTTATAGACAAGTTGATGAATTGGCACGCATTTATTGAAATCTTGAACTACATTAACGGGTATCCATTTTTTGAACTTTGTATTGTAAACACAGTTCATAAAATACGTCTTAGACAAGTCAACATATTTGTCTAAATTCACATTTTGAAAGTCATCTTCGTCTTCACTTTCTTCACCATAATCAATATTTTCATTTTCTCTGATCTTGCGAAACAGAGAATTCATATACTTGGAACTATCCAATGAACCAATATAAGCAATATTAACATACACATAATCATTTGTTTTCGTATCGTAAGCATACAAGTGATAAACATCTGCCTGAATATCAGCCTTTACTTTGAATATTGCATTGCGCAATCCATTCTGTGCATCATGATCCAAGTCTTTATGTGGAAATAATAGCAGATCGCTCGAATTAGATACAACGACTTGCTCTTGTTTTTTCTTGTATGTATGATTCAAGTATGGAACCACTTCACTAGAAGACCGAAATTGAATATGGTGGGTAGTGTATGCAGATTGGCTACATATAGATTCATAGAATGACAGAGAATCTAGCATCATATTAGTAAGTTGAACAAGACACATATAAGGCAGTGCAAACGTATTCGGCACAAGTTCGTTCGCAAACATGGAATGTAAGTAGTGTAGTTTTTCGCCGAATGACAGATTTTTCACATATAATCCTTGATAATAATACACATCTTCGACAATATAATAACTGGTGACTATAGGTTCCAAGGGAACCGAATGTTCCTGACTGACTAATGGAACCGAATGTTCCTGACCGATTAATTCGGTTAATGTGCCATATAGAATAGTTTGGTATGCCAGAGAATGATGACATGCAAATGATGTTTTATCTATTTTGCACACTTTAAAATGTTTATTTAGCTCAACAAAATATACGGCATCTTTGCCAGTTTCTTCGTCGTAAGTAAACCATGCAAATACTTTTTTGCCAGTGGGAATTGCTAAGCAAATATCATAATTAGTTAAAACTTTCTTATGTGCATACGTTTCATAAGAAAGTTCAAGATCGGGAAAACGGTGTTCGTGCTTCATTAATAGTATATGAGAAAAATATCTATATTGTTTCATAAAATCCTTACTCTTAGCGGAAGCGTCTGTCGGGAACAAAGTTCTCTTAGCAGAATTCGACAATTATAAAGGAGGGATCATAAGGGAACCTTGGTTCCCTTAAGGGAATCTTCGATTCCCGACTAACTAACAACATAATCATTATAATATAAAGTTTATTATTATACACACATATTATGCTATCAAAAATGGCTTCTTGCAAACCTAAATACAATTATAATCATATAGAAATCGCAAAAAAAGATTTGAGTAAAAGTAAAGTAGTTGAACTCAAACAATATGCAAAAACCTTGGATATGAAAACCTCTGGTAATAAGAATGAATTAAAGCAACGCATTGAAACCCATATTAAATATACGTTTAGTGCAATTAAGATTCAGAGTCTGATTCGACGTAAGCTTGTATATATGTGGAAAACTATGAAAGGAACCCATTTAAACTGTGTAAATGACACTGATTTTTATACATTGGAACCTCTGAATGAAATCCCATTTCTAAATTATATGCAGTACTACGGAACAACCAATGTAAAATATGGATTCAATATTATATCTCTGTGCACACTGGCTATTAAAAACAAGAAGTTTGAGAACCCATATACCAGAGAACAGATGAATGTAAAAACAGTTGCAAAGATTATTCGTCTTACAAATCTCTTGTTTCCAGAGAATGAACTCAAACCACAAATTAAGAGTTTATATGAAGGCAAGGAAGGCACCAATGTGCTAATTGAATTAGTTGCCCCGACACAAACCACAGTAATTCAACGACAAACCCCGATTTTTATGAGACTGCAGGCGATGCCTTTGGAACAACGACTGGCAGAGCTATTTATAGCGGTTGATGGATTGGGTAATTATTCGCAAAAAGAGTGGCTAACCAGACTGACTCCACAACAAATTAAGATTGCAATTGTGAAAGTGTATACTATTTGGCAACATATACCGAGTGAACTGCGTTTGCAAATATGTCCTCATATGTCGCCGTTTAGTCGTCAAATCGTTGGAAATATTAATGAACCGCTAACGCATCAAGAGGCATGTGAATGTATTGTGAAAATGGCCGAGGTATTAATTCATAGTGCAAGTAGCAGAGACCATCGCATTCTAGGTGCGATGTATTTTCTGATTGGATTAACAATGGCATCTACAGATGCTAGAGAAAGTTTGCCATGGTTATATGAAAGTTATTATGATATTGTGCGAAGGTAAAATGTATTCTCGCACGTATTTTGGTGTGAATAAATACAATTGCGAAAAACTACTTAAAAGAGTGGCGCTATAGATAGTATAATAAGAAATGGTTCGTAAAACTCAATCCACTGCTACTGCTACCCCTGCTCCCGCCGTTGTTGCGGTTACTGTTGAAGCCCCTGCTGTCGAGAAAAAGACTCGTAAGCCCAAGGCTGCCGCCCCTGCCCCTGTTGTTGAGGCTGCCGCCCCTGCCCCCGTTGCTGAGGTTGCTGCCGCCCCTGCTGAGCCCGTTGCTGAGGAGACCCTCAGTTCCAAGCTTGCTGATTTCGGTTCCAAGATCCAGCAGGTTGCCGGTATTCTTTCTTCCATGCGTGCCGACTACAAGGCCCTCGAGAAGTCTGTTTCCAAGGAGCTCAAGAATGCTTCCAAGTCCAAGAAGGCTAAGAAGGCCAGCACTGGCAACAAACAGCCCAGTGGTTTCGTGAAGCCCACCGCTGTTAGTGAGGAGCTCCTTAAGTTCCTCGGCAAGCCCGCTGGCACCCTGATGTCTCGCGTCGAGGTTAGTAAGGAGATTATTGCTTATATTAATGCCAACAGTCTTAAGGACAAGACCCACGGTCGTCAGATTAATGCTGATGCCAAGCTTGGTCAGCTCCTCAGACTCGGTCAAGAGGATGTTCTTACCTTCTTCAACCTGCAGAAGTTCCTCAAGGTTCACTTCATCAAGTAAGTATCTCCGCCAATTTTTGTCGGCTTACGCCCTGGAATTGAATAAAATATAATAAAATAGGGACTTTAGTTTAGTGGTATAATTCTCGCTTTGGGTGCGAGAGGTCCCGCGTTCGATTCGCGGAAGTCCCCGGAACTTCGGTTCTTTTAAAGTTCGTGTAGCTCAGCAAGGTAGAGCATTCGGCTGTTAACCGAATGGTCGTCGGTTCAACTCCGGCCATGAACGATACACTATTTACAATAATAGTGCAGTGCCACAGTAATTCAGTTGGTAGAATATCACCCTTGTAAGGTGAAGGTCTCGTGTTCGATTCACGACTGTGGCTTTGTTTTTATAAATAAGTAAAAATTGAAATACTTATTTGTAATTATATATAATGAATATATTTACGGTGTTTGCATTGTTATTGATATTGCTGAATATAGTAGTTAAACTATACAATATCAAGTCGAAAGTATATACGTATATATTGTTGTTTGCAGTAGCACTTGGAATAATAATAGCCAATGTTATGAAAAATAAATGCGACAATAATAACTCATTCGTGTCGGCACAACAGTGTGTAATTGGCAAAAACAAGTTATATAATGGATTGTTGCATGGAGGTTGTTTTGATATGTTTCATATTATGCACGTATTATTATGGTGTATAGTGGGACAGCTTATGCCGAATGCGGGACTAACAATACTTGGATTATCAATATTATGGGAAACTTTTGAGCATTATGGATTTCAATATTTATGTAAGACCAAAAACGTATTTCAAGGCCGTGTGGAAGACATATTTCTCAACATAATCGGATATAGTATTGGCGCAAGTATTTAGAGAGAAATAAAAAGCTTAAAGACCTGAATGCTACCATAGCATAAATGGAATTTACCATCGAAGAACCTTCAAGGGAACAAAGGGAAGCAAAAGAAGAACCCAGTACAGGCGTCCCACCTCACGTGCTCAAGTTTATCCAAGATACCAAGCCATACATTGTTATTTTAACACCTTGTTATAATAGTTCAGTCTACGTTACATACACCGAGTCGCTCTTGCAAACTATGTTTATGTGTAAGGATCTTGGAATAGAGGCGTCCGTTCAGTTTTGTCGCAACGATAGTCTGGTATCCCGAGCCCGCAACAATTTGATTGCTAAGGCAATGCATAATTATCCTAGAGCAACTCATTTTCTATTTATTGATGCGGATATTACATGGAGTCCGATTGATATTTTGAAGCTTATTGTTGCCAATAAACCATTGGTAGGTGGTATTTACCCCATTAAAAATTATGATTGGTCGAAACTCTCGTCGAATCCCGATCTGATTAAACAGATTTTGGATCGCAAATCCAAGTCGCAACTGAACGATGTGTTTTCTGATAGGGATTATTTCCAGACTAATATGGTGCGTTATAATATTAATTTCGAGTCCAAGTTCCTGGAAATCCAAAATAATCTGGCAACAATTAAGCATTTGCCCACTGGATTTATGCTTATTAAGCGTCAGGTGATCGAGTTGATGAGCAAGGCGTTTCCCCAGACCAAATATGTGGATGATGTGAATTTCTTGTCTGGTGCAGAGAATGACTATGCATATGCACTATTTGATTGTGGTGTGGAAGATGGACACTATTATTCCGAAGACTGGATGTTTTGCCATAGATGGACAAAGATGGGTGGATCCATTTATACCGATATTACCGTGAATTTGGATCATACTGGAATAGAGACATATAAAGGGTCGTTTATTACATCGCTTATGTAAGGGGAACTACGTTCCCCTTTAACCCCTCCTAAATACCATAAAAAAGGGATTACGTGTAAAACGCTACTTACTATGCACTTGGGTGTCTACACCCTTAATTTAGAATTTGGGTGTAAACACCCTTATAGCACAGCCCTTAGTTATTAAATTAAATTACAAATAAAATACAAAATACAAATATACAAAATATAAATATACAGATATATAAATCCCTTAAGGGAACTCGTCGATTCAGCCAGCTTCGCTGGCATATGTCCTTATTATCCCATACTGTATAAGGGAAGTGGCAAGGAGAAACCGTAGGTTTCTTCTACTTGAGCCAGAACTGGATGGTGGAGTACTCGTCGGTTGACTGTTTGCGTCCAAACAAGAAGACTCCAAAGTCAGTATCTTGCGTAATGTATTCATATTCTCCGATGCGCTGGCCAGGCACAAACTGCTCCATGGTCTCGCTATTGCAATATACGCAGTTCAGTTTACTTGCGATTTCCTTGAGACCAATAGTGGGGTAGCAGGAGCTGATCTCAGCAATCATGTCGCTGATGTGCATCGGCATATATAATGCACTGGAAAACTCGGCCTCTAGGTTTCTTGGCTCGATGAGATCGTCGAATACGTCTGCGTTTCCCTTAGCAGAAGCGCCAAGTCGGGAAACTGTGTTTCCCTTAGCGAAAGCGCCCGTTCCCTTAGGGAAGGTGATGCTGTTGTCGACGTCGTCATAGTAGAAGCTCTCGTACATCTCGAGGATGTCGGTATTAACCTCAGGGTAAGGAGTTAGAAGGGCGTCCATTTGTTGGTCGGCGTTCATTGTTCGATTGTTCGATGTTCGATATAAATTCTCGGTTTGTATTATGCTGTAAGTAATAATACAAAAAAATATTTCAATTTTACGAAGGTCCTTAATTCGCTACTTGGGGAACTTTTTACGAGGACTTAGTATTGAAGGTTTTCTTTATGGCATATGGGTTTTGCTGTAATACGCTATACATGTCCGGAGTATTTCGTTCCATTTGTATACTGGAAACGCGACTTTGGCCATTTTGTTGGAATGCTCCCAGAGATTCCGCTGAATGTGTCATATATGGCAAATTGGTGGGTGCATAATCTCTGTTCATAACCATATCCAAATCCTTGGGTTTACCTTGATAGTTAATCGAGTTGTTAAACATCTTGGCATTTCCATTGGCATAACGTCCAACTGTGGTTTTGTCGCCGGGAACATAACTTAACTCGGCATCATATGTGCGAATAGCAGAATTTGAATAGCCTGCACCACCAATGTATGAACCATGAGTGGTATCTCTGTGCTGACCCACTGCTTGCACAGGTGTGCTCAAATAACCATTATTAGATTGTCCTCGATCTTGGTTCCAATGGTTCAATGACTTCTCGGTGGTCTCACGCATGGTATGACCAGGAGCGTCATTAGGATTATACAAATAACCTTGTTTCACCTTGGATTGAGCATCGCCGTATACGCGCATATTTTGGTGCAAGTTTTCCTTCTTACTGGGACGCATCATTTCTAACAATGGCGCAACAACGGCACCAATAGAAGACCCTACTGCACCAAAATAATCGGCAGAACCGTTAGAACTGCGATTATTGGCGTAGGTTTGCAATGAGTTTTTGCCAAAGTCTCCCTCTGATCCGTATCCGCGACCCACTGCGTTAGCCACGCCGATTTCAACGGGTCCGCGTTCCACACGATGCGAAGGTAAAATTTCACCGGGCATCGCTTGTTGTGCATGCACAGATACGGCTACGCCGGTATAATCGGTGGTGGTTTCGGGTCTGGTAACATGGCGTTCCACTTGAATAGCATTCATGGTAGGACCTTTCACTGCACCAGTTGTGGTAAACAGGCGATCATGTCCCCACTCAAATGCAGTATCTGGACGATTTTTTTGAACCGCTCCGATAATACCAACATTGGTTTGACGACTTTTGGCGGGACCTTCGTGGCCGAGCATCATAAATTCGGATGCTTTTTGATTGTTTGCAGTGCGCAACTCGTCCACGTTTTTGGGCATCCATTGTTCTCTGCTTAAAGTGCCAGAGTTATAACCGCCCATACCACTGTTATTATTGGCACCGAGACCAAGACCAGGACCCACACGAATTTCTTCAAATGGTTTCACGCCAGACATCTTGCCACTGGGGTTGACACGAGACTGGTAAAAGTCGTTCATATTGGGAGCACCATGTGCCCATTCGGTTTTTTCATTGGGGGCAAATAAGGGAGCTTGCTCGGATTTTTTAATATTCTGAGATCCACTTCCTAAATAGTTATCCATAATAGCTTCGTTGGCTACGGGGTTAACTGCACTGCGTAGTTTACCACCAAAGAATGGAACCATGTTATTATGTTGAAAATAACTGGAATCCACGGGTGTTCCAGTAAGGGAAACGTAGTTTCCGGACTGTGTATTTGCATTGGAATCTTTAAAATATTTATCAGTATATGCGGATGGACCATTATATGAGCTAACAGTGGATAGCTTAGAGGTGCCATCGGAAACTCTGGATGCAACTGGATAATTCTTATCTGGTACATTTGTATTTGGCAAGTCAAAACCTTCGCTGACAGCTTTTGGTTCTTTGGATTGTTTATTCATAATATACATACTGCCTAATGCTACTAAAGGGATTGCTAACTCCATATTTATATAATAAGGGGTTAATCTTTATTATCCAAATGGAGAATAAAGGTTAAAAACTCGTTCCCTTGAAAAATTATATATATGAGAAACGAACAGGTGTTGAAACAAAATTGTCGCGTTCCAAAATGCGTGTATTCAAATTATGATGAAAAGGTTTTTCTAATTGATCTAGAGGATTCAATAATGGAGTTTCCCAACGATTGATTTCAATATCTCTAAACGTCCATGCAGGTAAAGTAGCGCGGGATTCATCAGTAATATAATTACGTTCATCATAGGCAATTGAGCTTGGTTTAACTGCGTGTTTTACATAATTATTGTGTTCTGGTAAGTCGCGATTCAGAGGACGAGTAAGACCACGCAAATCACTATTCATATCCATCATATTGTTGCAAAAGTTGGCTCCCCAACCAGAGGCTCTGAGATGAGGGTCAGCTACAAAGGCAGTATTCGCTCCGGGTCCAGGAGTATCCAGTGCATATCGACCACCATATGTGCTAATAGTATTTCTTTTTTCGATTCTACAAATATCATTATGATAACGACTGCAAGCCATTGTTGGTATATTTTGAATAGAGAGAATATAAAGTAATAGAGATACTTATACTAAAAATGGTGCCTAAACTATGTTTAAATATGATTGTAAAGAACGAGTCGAAAATTATCACACGATTATTTGACTCGGTATCTGATATTATTGATAGTTATGTTATTTGCGACACTGGTTCTACTGACAATACTTCAGCGATAATCAATGAATATTTTGGAAATAAAGGTATTCCTGGTAAGGTTGTTGTGGAACCTTTTAAGAACTTTGAATACAATCGCACTTTTGCACTGAAAGCTTGCGAACAAATGGAAGCCGATTATATTTTGCTACTCGATGCCGATATGATACTAGAGAAAGGACCCGCGTTTAATATATCTAAATTCAAACAGGGATTGCTCGAAGCTGACGTGCATTATTTGTTCCAAGGTAGTTCACGGTTTTCGTATAAGAATGTGCGTATTGTAAAGAATAATATGGGTATTACTTATTGGGGGTGCACACACGAGGTGATTCAAACCCCCGAAGGCACTAAATACGGCCAAATCGATCAATCGTCGTTGTTTATTAATGACGTAGGCGACGGAGGAGCCAAAGCAGATAAATTTGAACGCGATATTCGTCTGTTAACCCAGGGGCTTGTCGAGAAACCGAACAATGATCGATATACGTTTTATTTGGCGAACTCGTATAGAGATTACGGGGACAAACTAAAAGCAATAGAGTTGTATAAAAAACGGATTGAAATCGGCGGATGGTTTGACGAGGTATGGCAAAGTTATTATAATATTGGTCGGTGCTATCAATCTTTGGGCGAACCAGAGAAAGCCAATAGTTGGTTTCTTCTGGGCTTTGATTTCTATCCCAAGCGTCTGGAAAATATATACGAAATAATACACTATTATAGGAAGGAATCAAAGCATAAACTGGCATACGAATTCTATAAAATGGCGCGAAAACAATTGGAAGGCGTAGATCTGAAAAAACTCGATTATTTATTTATGCAAAACGATGTGTATGATTGGAAACTCGATTATGAATTCAGTATTACCGGATACTATTGGAATCCAGACAAAATCGATTTATCCACGTTGTCGATGGGCGTGCTATGCGCGCCCACTGTGGAAGACTCGATACTGAAGAATGTGCTATCAAATTACAAATTTTACGCTCCCAAGTTGACAAAATACACCTTTAATTTTAAAATCAATTCGATTCCCTTAACGTCAAGTCCCTTCACTAATTCAACTCCATCATTCTGTATGCATAATGGGCAACTCGTGGTTAATGTACGCTATGTAGATTATTCTATTGATAAAGATGGCAACTACATTAATCGAGAACATATTACAACACATAATGTAATCTCATTGAGCGATAAATCAGAGCCGTTTATACTGGGATATAATACAGACCATGATTGCAGATACAAAGGATTGGAGGATATGCGACTAATTGAACATAATGGATCCACGTATTTTACTGCAAACCGTGGCCTAAGCGACGGAACAATGCGAGTTGAATATGGAATAATTGATTATAATGAAAAGTGTGTTAAAAGTAGTTTTTTAACAAAGACGGATGGTATTCAGCATATTGAAAAGAACTGGGTTTTGTATAAAGAAGACAAACAATTGAAAGTTGTGTATAAGTGGGCACCATTTACCACATATGATATTGGACACGGCAACATGCTAATTAATAAATGCGAGGATAACTCTGTGCCACCATTGTTTGAACATGTGCGCGGATCAACAAATGGTGTGAGTCAGGAGTCAGAGACATGGTTTATATGTCATGTTGTATCGTATGAAGATCGGCGTTATTATTACCATATATTGGTTGCAGTAGACCCCGCTACGAATACCGTGAAACGATGGTCTAAGCTCTTCACCATGGATGGCGATAAAGTAGAATATGTGCTAGGATTTAATTCATTGGATTCAGAAACATTCTTGATTGGATACTCAAGGATGGACAATAGCACTCATTTTGCAACTGTAAAAAAATCAGAGCTGGATAAGCTATTCTATTAAGAAACCCCCTTATAAGATTTGCGGTGCCACTGCGTAATACCGTGTTCTTTAATCCCGTCATAATGTGCCTTGGTTCCATAACCCATATTTGTATCCAACTTATATTTGATTACAAGCTCTGGCTCCGCTTGACATAATTCTTCAATATATGTGTCTCGCTCATACTTGGCAAGAATCGATGCTGCTGCAATAGACGCATATGTACCATCGCCTTTTTCTACGGTTTGATGTGGCATAACGTCGATTTCCTCGGTTATTGAATTGTATTTAGATAACATCTTAAAATAGTTTCCATCAATTAGGGCAAGGCCACCATTAAATGGTATATTTTTATGGAGTGTTAAATCTAAAATACAGTTGTGCATCTCTCGAATAACACAGTTTAGAATACCCGTTTTGTCGATATCATCAGGTTCAGCAAAACGGACAGACCATGCAATAGCGTTTGTCTTAATATAATCAGCTAGTTCACGCATCTTCTTTTTAGACTTAATTTTTTTACTATCACGCATTAAATCGTAGCGAAACCCATCTTTAGGTAAAAGATTATCTTGAGTATCCTTCGGTAAAAGCGGTGCATCCTTCGGTAAAAGCGGTGCATCCTTCAGTAAACCCTTCGGTAATATGACCGCTGCAACGTATACGCGTCCAAATAAGGGACCGCGACCAGCTTCATCAACGCCAATTTCATAAGCAGTGTCTGGACTATAGTAAGGTAGTAGCGACATAGTATATATTTTACAATTTAATATTATTGTTCGAATAATATCAATTTTCTCTCTATTAAAAATATAATGAAACTACGCCCATTGTTATTATTTTTAATATTAATATTGGTTCTTATATTTGCGACAACTATGCGTACAGAGGGATTTATATCTTATGCCCGCGATTCTGCCAAATTGGCCGAAGTATCGTTGCTTGCATATGATAATACTTCTTCAGGCAAAGTTGTAAAGCTATATGATGACTTGTTTTATGATAGTCGAAATGGAAACGTTGTTGTTGTTGAAGAAACTGGAGCAAGTATATCAAAAATTAATATTATTCCAAGAGATAACACCGCAAATACAGTTTCGTATACAAAGGGTGCCGGTAAAACTGATTTTACCCAATTATCTGAAGAGAGCAAAGCCCGCACGGTTCAAAGTAAATATGGTGCATATACAACTAACGGAAGTACCGCCAGTCTTATTTACAGTGCTTGGGGCGAAAGCACACATATGTATGTATTAGATGTCCAAGGAAACTCATCTGCACAAGGAAATACATCAGTTGTACCTGTATTGACAGTAAGCTACAGTGGAAACCGACGTAATGGTTATAATACAAGTTTTGGCAATTTTAGCATTCCTGTTACTGCGTCATATACTGCATCTAGCGATGCTAAAAATAAAACCATGGTAGAACTTGCTACTAATACTCGTAAGATGTATCAAATCGTGCCAACTGTATTTTATGACGTTAGTAATGGTAATTTGATTGTTAAAACTGCCGAAGCTACAACAACTCCAGCAAGAGCGGCAACTTACAATATTTATGAACGCGGGGAAAGTAGTAAAAGTTCAAAAACTCTGGCACAAGCGACAGCAATGCCAGAATTGAGCGTATTTGAAGAACAACCTGCCTTTATTGCTGATACTCTTGGTAAAAATACAATTGTTTATCACCCTTTAATGGAATATACCCAAGTATTGGTGCTCGGAAATACGGTTGATTCATCAAATAAACTGAGAGTGGTGGCACGTGCGTTATTTGACAAGAACGGCGTTTACACACCAATAACTACTACGGATACTACTACTACCACTACCACAGCGCCTGATACAACACAGACTACTGATCAAAAGCCAATAGGCGATAATGAACTATTGGATGCTTTTTCCAAATGGTATATGTATTTTTACGGTAGCGATTTAACTGACTATAGTGATAAGAGTAAATATTTGCTGAAGACTCAAGTGGTTCCGCCAGTATGTCCTGCGTGTCCGGGATGCAGTGGTCAAGGTGTATGCACTGATTGTGGCGGTAATGGCGGATCAGGCACAAAAGATGGATCCAGTTCTCTGGCATTTAGTGATGGTAAAACAGTGGTTGGTGCTACAGGCAATGCAATTTCCAATACAGTAGGAGCAACCGGTAATGTGTTATCAAATACAGTGGGGGCTACTGGTGATGTATTATCAAAAGCCGTTGGAACAACTGGCGATGTCGTAAACAAGACAGTAGACACTGCCGGCAACGTGGTAACCGGTGTTGTAGGCAAGACACTGGATACTGCCGGCAATGTGGTGGGTAAAACATTTGATACCGCTGGTAATATTCTAGGATCTGCGGGTCATGCACTTGGATTAGATCGTGTTGGTTATTCGCAGTCATATGGCGGACCAGTGAATACAAGCTCTAGTGCGAATGCTCAAGGATATGGGTACAACCGCAATTATACAGGAGTTGCATCACTGCCTAATGGAAATCCTCAAGACCCGTATTCATACAATGGTAAACTTCAATCCAAAGGTGCCAATTTTATTCCTGTGACAGCGGACTTCAGTCGTTTCGGTAGATAAAATTGAACAATGTATAATATTTAAATAATAAATACATACTAGTTTATTATTTACGATGCAAGATCACGCGACTTCAAGTTATACTATTGGAAATTATAATATTGTGTCTGATGTAAATTATGATATGCCAGACATAATAACATTTACTGCAAGACATAATATAAACCTGAATGATGTATTTATTGGAAATACAGAACGAAATGGAATGGAACATAAAATTACTTGTGCATTTGCTTATAAAAATTACAAGCTTGACGAAATAGACGATAATAAATTACTTATAACACTTAATTTATACGATAATACTATATTACAGATTGATTTGTATAGAAAGTAATACATAGGGAACTATGTTTTTATAATAATGCCATAGTGAAGGAGGGATTTAAAGGCATAAGTATTATTTGAATACGTAGATGAACGCAATCCTTGGTAGAACACATATTGAAAATGAAATAACTACCATTCTCAATAATTTCGAAAAAATGCACAAAGATGTAAATTACAAAAAGGGTATTTACATTTACGGCTCATCTGGTGTGGGTAAAACGACATTTATATTGGAAATATTAAAAAAACTGAACTACGACATTATACATTATGATGCGGGCGACGTAAGAAACAAAGCATTAATAGAGAACATTGCAAGCAATAATATATCGACGCGCAATGTTTTAGATATGATGCATAAACGTGTAAAGAAAATCGCGATTTTAATGGACGAAATTGATGGAATGAACAGTGGCGACAAAGGAGGATTAACTGCACTTATAAAGATTATACGTCAAAAAAAGACAAAGAAACAGAGACTGGAAAATATGACATTAAATCCGATTATATGTATCGGCAATTACAATATGGATAAGAAAATTAAAGAGCTAATGAAGGTGTGCAATGTCTTCGAACTGAAAGCTCCAACGCCCGACCAAATGACAGAACTAATAAATAAAGATATTGAGTTATCCAAAGGATTAAGTGTAGATAAAATAATTAATTATGCTCTTGGCGATTTACGTAAATTAGAGTTTGTGAAACGACTTTATAAAACGGGAAATTTAAATTTGGGCGTATTATTGAATAGTAAAACATTCAATGATGACACCAATAAAATAACAAAGGCGCTAGTGAAAACCAAGTTTGAAATAAAAGACCATAACTTATTGATGAATGAAACTGATCGAACTACTGTTGCATTGTTGTGGCATGAAAACATTGTGGATGTATTGCCTGACAACAACCCACTCGATTTTTACTTGAAGTTTTTAGATAATACATGTTTTTCTGATTACATTGATCGCATTACATTTCAAAATCAAATCTGGCATTTTAATGAGATGAGCAGTTTGATGAAGACATTTTATAATAATAAATTGTATCATGAAGCGATAAATACAAAAAAAGAGCTAACTGATGTGCGTTTCACAAAGGTACTGACGAAATACTCAACAGAATACAATAATACGGAGTTTATTTACGATATGTGCCAAAAATTAGACATGGATAAAAAAGATGTGTTTGCATTTTTTCAAGAATTGCGATTGTATTATAAAAGTCATAATATTGATGTTGCCAATGATACAAATGTATTGAATCATCTGGATTCTTATTTTGAAAATTATGATATAACAAAGCTAGATATAAAACGCATATACAGATTCTTAGACTGCAATGTGAAAAAAGATATAGTTCAAGACGATGATGACGAATAATGCTATATTTTTTGTGCAATTAGCTTTTCTAATATGTTGAAGTCTTCATATAATTCGTCCATATTGTATGGAGTATTTCTAGACAAATATAAATATGTGTAGTATATGTATTTTAGTTGTTTGAATATTTTTAATTCAATGTTAGTTAAATTTGCATAGTTATTATATAGCAATTCAATATAGCCATTGTATGTACAAATAAACCCCCATATATCAACAATATGTATGTATACTTCATTCAAATATAACTTTAGATCTGGCTCTGGATAATGAGTTAATACATTAACAATATAATCACATAGAAATGGCTTAGTAATTTCGTTTTCTACATAAACGTGTTTGTCTTGAACGTCCTCTTCGATATCAGACGAAAATAAATTATACATAGTATTGTTAATAAAATCATAATGGCCTTTATTAACATATAACTCAACAAACTCTTTTACAAAACTGGCCAAATCTTTGGTGTTGCTTGATAAATAAATGCAATATTTTTCATAAAACGTATCTGAAAATAAAATGCAAGAAAATGGCACATTAAATTGCAATGGTCTGTTGCGCCATTTTTGGGGCATTTTTACAGATACAGTTGGGTTATATAATACAGAGTGCCCCCAATCTATTAAATGCGCACAAGTATTATCAATAAGTATATTTGAATCTTTGATATCGCTATGGTAAATATGTGAAGCATTCATTGGAAGAATGGCTTCTTTTAATAAATGTTGTAAGCAAATATGGGTTTGATGTAGTTTTTTAAATGAACCATTATCGTATATATAGTCATCAACCGGTTGACCACAATAAGGCATATTTATAGCCATAAAATTGCTAATATTATGAATGTTGACATTTTTGAAAGCGTTTGGCATTTTTATTTCCAACCATTTGAATTCTTTTTGCGTTAACATGTATGGCTGTATTAACTCTATGTTGTTGAACATAAAATATTTATTGTCAATATGTTTCAAATGTGGTATTGCTTGAACCATAAATAAGTATTCGCGATTTGCTTCGTCCGCTAACATTAATTTTGATACATCAGATTGATTGCGACGTTTTCCGGGCTCAATTCTTAACGCCGGTCGAAACACGCAACCTGAACTACCATAACCAATTATAGGATTCATTTTACAATTTATATTATTATACCTATTGCATAATAATATTCAATTTTTAAAGGAATATTCGATTCCCGACTGGGCGTTTTCATAACCTCTCGAAAGGGTGATCCTACAGCCAGCTAATTGAATGTGGGATCTAACTTAAACGCTGGCTCTGATTTTGTAGGTGATTGAAATCCATTTAGAAGAACCGAAGGCTCTACTGATCGGGAACTAGTTGGTTCCCTTAGGCCAAAAGCAATGGGTCCAGGTCCCGTAGAAGGTGCGGGTCTGAAAGAATGCGCATTTTTTGATTGAATAATTTGTTGCAAATTCACAATAATATTTTCCAGTTCTTTAATTCTCTGTTCATATTGTTGGATTTGCTTACTTTGACGAGTGAGCAGATCTACAATTTGGTCAGAATTAAGAGCCACTGGTTCTTTTCCAGGTTGATTTAACATAATTTGATTACCGCCCGATTGTTTTGCCATTTCTTCGCGAATCATTTTATCTCTGGTTGCTTCTATTTCAGCAATCTGTTTTAACACATCGGGTTTCATTTTCGGGTCGCCCGGTGCATATTTTTCTAATAGTTTATCAACATCTTCCATAAAAAACTTTTTAATTTTTGCATCTTTTACAAAATCATCAACCGTCTTTGTCGAATCTCTAACAAAGTCAGGGTGAGGATTCTGCAACAATTTGCGTTTATCAAACGTGTTTTGTTCATGGGAGAAACAGAGAATTGTTTTCATAGGATCTAATTGGACAAAAGGCACTGTATAATCTTTTAGAAACGCGCGTTCCTCTGCGACGGCTGCGCTATCATTATATCGCGTTTGTTTCAGCAATTCCGCTTTGAATGCAAACGTGCCTGCGGTTGCATGATTCGGTCCATATGGCCCAAACTGCACCATTCGACCTGAACCATTCGGACCCAGTCCCTTAAAATATATATAGATTTCACTCGATCCAGCACAGAGAGCTTGGCGATTCTCCATAAGTTTAGATACAGCATGAGAGACGCGATCAGGAGGATAATAATCGTCATCGTCCATATAAACAATAATGGAACCTTTGGCTTTCGAATGCATATAATTGCGTTTTTCGCCGAGCGATACTTTGTTGGGCAGTTCAAAGTATTTAATTTGCGAAATACCAGAGGAAGCTACTAAGTCTTTAATACGATCAGTTCCATCGTCCACAATAATCCATTCCATACGATCCTTGGGATAATCCTGGCTTTTAAAACACTCGAATGCAGTTGGAATAAATGGACGACGATTAAATGTGGGTGTGCATACACTTACAAATGGATAAAACTTTTTCGTTATTGTCGGGACGTGAGATTTCGCGCGAACCATTATAATAGAGAAAACTTGAGTTTCCTTTAAGCTTTATTTAAGGGAAACAGAGTTTCCCGACTTGGCGCATTCAGGAACGAAGGTCCTACTGCCGATATACAACTGCCTCTGATTTTGTGATAGTAAACTCTTTCAATATTAATCCAATAAACGTTGCAACAATAATCCCAATGAACGAATATTTGATTGGTGCGTTATGTATATCAAGCGTTTTTATTAGCACTGGCACCAATCCCATAAACACTAGTAAATGGGGTAAGTATTTTAATAATGTTCGTAGCATTTGTTCTAACGCATTTTTAACTGGACTGTCTTCTTGGAATTCAAACAAGACGTGCTTTGAATTTATTGCTAGATTCAATGTTTCATAATTAAATGCCGTTTTACCAATTAAGGAATAATACGCAACATAAATAAACATAATTATTGGCAACGCGCTGATTGTTGGTACATATAATACGGCAACCAATATAATAATGCATATCATTGATATAATTGGATTCAACGCTATAAAGTTGGCGTATGACCCTCCTTCTGTAAACAATCTGATTAACCCATAGATTGCTACCCCGAAATAGAGAAGTGAATATAATGCATTCGGTCCTGGCAACTTTTTTATATTAAGCTTTTTGGCTCTCATTTGCTCTGTTATTGCAATACCAAAATCCATTAAATACTTAACAATTGTGGATCCAACTCCAATTAATAGTATAAATAATGTGCGGTCTTTGAAAAAACTATTATCAATCATATATCTAATGTAGTATGGAAATCTCTCATGCACAGTGGTGTCAATAAACTTTATGATTTCAAATAAGTATCCGGTGATAATTGGAAACACATTTATAGATTCAGCCTTCTTGTATACAATTGCTTCATTTACTCCTTGTGTTAAATTATTATACCATGTATATGCAACGTGAATCGATAATAATACCATAAAAAACAAGTAGATTACTTCTTTTATAACACTCGTGTTCGCATTAGCATTAGCATTTGAATTTGTATCAGTATCAGCATTTGTAGGCTCATTTATTGGAACATCGGGGGCAGTCTCTGGTGTTCCAAAATCTTTAATATTATCTATTTCATCGTCGTCATTAAATCCTTCCCTTAGGACCTTCGGTCCTGAATGCGCATGTTGGGAACTTTGTTCCCTTATGGGTAATAGAGCAGGAACCTTATTATTATTTTTGTTTGAAATACTAAATGTTTCTACTGACGGTTTATTCCACACGGTCGTCATATACACAACACCCATATTTATTTTGCATATAGTAATCCGCAGTATCCGCCAACAAACGACAACACATTGTAGCGTTCCTCGAACAATTTTAGATTATAGTTATATTCGTATAAACGCCATGTCGGCGAATTAGTAGCGATGACTTGTCCGTCTTCATTACAAATAATTTGGTAGTTGTAATTTTGGATATCGAACAGAGGCACAAATGTGCTAATCTCTAATTCAACCGATTTAAACTTGGACATATTAATTGCTCCTGACGGTTGATATTCGCGGAAATCCGAGTTCAAACAAAAGTTATAGCAATATATGCCTGAAGTCGCATTGCCCTTAGTTCGCGTATATTTTTCCACATAATCATAGATTTCCCGTGTTAGCAAGTTTTCTCTGTACTCGCCGTTAAATAATATACCCATCGTTTCTAAAATCTCGCGCTGATTTTCCACATTAAAGTCGCCACTTATAAAATAACCAGTATTCCTACCATCTGGATTAATGAAAGGACCAATTGGTGTTGTTATATCTTCCGTATACGTGATATTTGGATCAGTTCCTTTTACCGGCGCATTAATTGTATCACCGGGTATAGTGCGATAAGGCCAGTTTGTATAATTTGACCATTCGTTGCGCATATATACGTCATTACGTTGCAAATACCACATCCAACTACTAACCATTCCAGAGGTTTCTACTTTGATTTTTTTAGTGCCTGTCACGTTCTCATAATTGTATTCAATAATGTCTTTTACTAGGTAAATTTGGTTTTCGCGCGTGAACGCCAGTGTCTCTTCGCGTGATAAAAAACAATAGGTAGCCATAATGTGAATGTCCGTATTCCACGTATTTGACACATTTGGATAATTGTTGCGACTAATGTTTACAGCAGGCGGTGTTTGCAAAAAACGATACATCTGAAAACGATCTTGTGTAAAATCAGGTCGTACATAGGGATGATGGTTTACGTTATCAAATACGTCGCGGACTTGATACAAATCTTCAATCGGTCTTAATGTGATACTAATAACTAGATCGTTATATTGGAGAGATGTCATAGGAAAAGCACATTTGCTGTCTAAAGTGAACCATGCATTAATGGGAATATATAGTTTACGTCCGCGAATAGATGGCTCTGCGCCCTGGGTTGTATTACCAGTGTAATAAGCAGATGGATAACAATTTGCACGACCGTATGCATTCGCAGGGTCATATAGTTCGTCGCTGTTTCCGCTCATTTGGTAAAACAGTTTTTTCTTGGATTCGTCGAAGTCGCGTTCCACCATGGCTGCCAAATAATCGCCTGAGTATTTTTGCAAGGTAAAATTGCCACAGCGAATCTCTATTTCTTTGATAATATGAGTGCCAATATCTTTAATCCAGCGAAAATCATAGGATGACCATACGTTGCCGGTTTCATCACAGGGATGATAAATGGGACTCCAAATGTGGGGTAATGTTAGCACTACATATGTATCCATTAACAGTTCGGCATATCGAGGCATTTTAAACGAGAACGTGGATTGCTCGCCGGTACGTAAGTCTTTTTGACCGTCATAATCAACTCGAAACTTTTGCAAACCAAAATTGGTGATTTTTTTATACGTGGTTTTAAATAGTGTTTTTTGATTGTCTCCGCCTTGTATAATTGTATTATTTGCTCCTTCGGCAACTAAATTCAATAAACCGCCGGCCATTATATAGATTAGACTGTGTTATTTCTTTCTAAATACTAATTATATGCTCCATTTTATATTGATTTTAGTCATAGTTGTGTTATTGGTTGGTTTTCATGGACGTCATTTATTGAAAGAACTAGCTAATAAATTTGTACAAACTGCTTTCAATAAAAAAGAAGGGTTTTCACAAGATCTCCCGATCAGAGAATACGCAATCAAATCATCGTTCAATTCAGCTATTCAAGATAATGTTGCATCTACCGATGCGATAAAACACGTATTGGAAAAAGGTTGCCGTCTATTAGACTTTGAAATATATACGCGCGATAATATTGAGTATGTAAGCTATTCAGGTGATCCAGAATTTAAAAGTCTTGATACAGAGAATGCGCCCTCTGAGCGTTTATCATTGGGTCAGGCATTTTCTACTGTAGCTGGTAATGCATTTACAACCCCCAGTTTAAATCCCGAAGACCCACTGTTCATATTATTGAGAATTAAAAACAATAGTGCAGATGCATATAGCCGAATCGCACAAATGCTTGAAGCGTCATTTAAAACGCGACTGTATAATGCGGAAGTAAACAGAGGCACCAGTTTAAAATCTTTAATGGGTAAAGTAATAATAATTATAGATCTACAAAGCTCGCCTCAATATAAAACCGGTGTTAAATGCAGTACCTCTGTTTGTCATCGACTTGAAGACTATGTAAGCATAGAGGCCGGATCAGTTCACTTACCAAAATATTCTTATTCCGATTTGACAACACTGCCCGCAAAACCGGTGTCTCCGGATTCAGAGTTTATGAAGACTGATATACAAAGCTTTATGATGATTACACCTAGTCAAATTGAGCAAATAAAACCGTTAGAGCCAGGCGTAGTGATGAACACATGGCATCCGCAGTTTTTGCTTGTTAAATATGGTAAAGATACAGAGAGCTATGATAAAATATTCAATGAACTATCCATAGTACCAATGGCGCAAATTATGAAATCAACATATGCAAAAAATTCTGCACAAGATGTATAGAATGGTTAAATATGAAAATACCATTTGTACTGGTAAAATGTCGTTTGAGGAATGTGAACTTGCAATATTGCGCCAAGCTGTCGACGAGAGCGATGAGCGCCGAGCTCAAATACTAATAATGAATGATGATATTAAAAAGATTATTGATATATTAGAGACATTTTTGCGATCTAAACCATTAATATGTTATGGTGGTACCGCTATCAATAATATATTGCCAAAGAGCGATCAGTTTTATAACAGAGATTTAGAGATACCTGATTATGACTTTTATTCGAAAAATGCATTGAACGATTGTATTGAATTAGCGAACATATACGCAGATGCCGGATACAAGGACGTTGAAGCAAAAGCCGGCGTGCATCATGGAACATTTAAAGTGTATGTGAATTTTATTCCAATTGCTGACATAACTGCGTTGCACGAAAGTATATTTGACGAATTGCTGAAAGAATCAATTAAGGTAGCTGGTATAAAATATGCAAGTCCTAATTTTTTAAGAATGAATATGTATTTAGAAATGTCACGACCTCATGGTGATGTAAGTCGTTGGGAAAAGGTGTTCAAGCGGTTAGTATTGTTAAATAAACATTATCCTGTAAATACAAGTGTGGATTGCAATAACTTGTCATTTCAAAATAAATTGTCGAAAAATACCATGCAGTCGATTACACCAATACCTGGCGACGAATCGATTGAAGAACGCGTTTCAAATGCTATCAAGAAGTCGCTTATTTCATTGGGAGCAGTATTCATTGGTGGATATGCGTGCAACCTTTATTCCGAATATATGAGTAAAGACCAAAAGCGTAAATTGGAAAAACACGCAGATTTTGATGCTATTATTGAAGACATCGATAAAGTTGCACTGATCGTAAAAGAACAAATCGAAGATGTATTACAACAAGATAAACGCAATATTATTTCTTTGATCAAACACGATGAAATTAGCGAAATCATTCCAAGACATATAGAGATTAAAATTGGTGAAGACAAAGTAGCTGTGTTATATGAACCAATTGCATGTCACAGCTACAACAAAATAAAAGAAGGTGGTGATGAAATATTTGTGGCATCGATTGATACTTTGTTGAATTTTTATTTGGCATTTATGTTTTCTAATAAGAAATACTATAATAAAAACAAAATTCTCTGTATGGCCAATTATTTATTTGATGTGCAACAACACAATCGACTGAGCCAAAAGGGATTATTGAATCGCTTTAGTATAGACTGTTATGGAAAACAAAAGGCTTTGGAAGACATACGATCAGAGAAGGCTGAGAAATATAAGGAATTGGCATCAAAACGTGGAACACAAGAATATGACGAATGGTTTTTGAAATATAATCCCAATGATAAACGTCGGAAATCGTTGTTGAAACAAGCATCTCGAACTAAAGAAAGTGTGTTCATTCATTCTCCTGGGGAACCTAAGAGAAGCAAAACATACACAAAGAAACGAAAGCACCGTAGAAAAAAAACAAGGAAAACCTCATCTTACATATTTTAAAGGAAACCAAGGTATTCAGGACCGAAGGTCCTACCGCCTTTTAATCCTTCCTTTTACAGTATGGGATTATAAGGGCATAGGAGGCGACGTTGTCGCCTCTGAATCGACGAGTTCCCTTAGCGGAAGCAAGTCGGGAACCGAAGGTTCCCTTATGCGCAATCAAATTTGGTGATAAATGTCCACTCGTCGGTATCTTGAGTCTTGGCATGCAAAACCTTGGCACCATATAGTTCTTTGACACGGAACAGGATGTTTGTGTTATTAGGTGCAGTGTAGTTCTTCATCTGTTTTTCATAGATCATCTCGCCGAGGTCATATAAAGATGACCCGGTCTCTTTGTCTGCAATATTCTTAACAAGGGTTTCAATCGCAGAAATGCTCGGTAGGGAAACTTCGTTTCCCTTCCCTTTCAGGTAGGAGGGGACGGAAAACAAAGTTCCCTTAGCGGTTGTTCCAGATACGCGCTCGTAAGCTTCAAATGGTTGCTGGAAAATGCGAGTGGTAAACATTTTTATAGTCGCAGTTAAAACAAAGTAGTAATATTTATGCATTTATAAATATTTCAAAAAAATATTTCAGTTTTTCAAGGGACCCGATCAATTAGTTCCAGCGTAAAATTGATAAAACTGTTGTTATTTATATTATGTGTAAATAACAATAAAATGGAATTAGACGACGAATGGGAAAGTTTCTTAATTGGTGGCACAACAAATGACGTGCCGACGAGTAAACCAACTGATTTGGGTGAAGCGCCTGAATGTGATGACCTCTATATCTCAACCAAAACCAAACTGCTTTACTTGAATCAAACTAACATTGATGTAAGCAATATATTTTGGAATGTACCAATAGTTGAGTATTGGAAACCACTGGAAGGAGTGATAAAAAAACAGATGAAAGTTGCAGCGAATTCCAAAGAAGAAGCAGAAGAAAACACTCGCAAGTTAAAACATACGTATTACTATACCGAGCGAATTATAAAGCAAATTGATAATCCACACGAAAAGAAGACTAAGTTCAAAGATGAACGCAAAGTAACTATTGGAATGTCATCAAAAAACGTGATGAATTACAAGGGTAAAGACAAAGGTGGAGCAATGTTTAATTGTATTGCACTTACATTTCGATTTATTAACGATTTAAGTAAATATCACGAAATTCATGTGAAAATCTTCAATACGGGGAAGTTGGAAATCCCGGGAGTGTTAAATGCGTGGTTATTTGACAAAATTCAGAGCATGATATTAACTACACTGAGTCCATTCTTTCCAAATGTTCTATTGGCATTTAAAGATATTCCCAGTGAAAATGTGCTTATTAATTCGAATTTCGAGTGCCATTATAGTGTAGATCGCGATGCATTGCATACTATTCTCAAAAGTGATAAATACAAGATTGATACAGTATACGATTCGTGCAGTTATCCTGGTGTGAAATGCAAATACTATTTTAATAATCAAAATGGGTTTGATACAGCAAAACAGACAGGCACTGTGTTAAACGAGGATTGTAATTTAACTATGGAGGAATTGATTGCGTCGAAGAAATATACCAAAGTAAGTTTCATGATATTTAGAACGGGCGGATGCTTGATCGTCGGCAATTGTAGCGAAGAGATATTGGCATTTGTGTATCAGTTTGTAAAGAAATTATTAACCGATGAATATAAGAATATTTGTATGGGAAAGGCACTTGTATCGGATAATGAACCTAAAAAAGCGAAATTGAGAAAACGCAAAATCGTTGTCTCAAGTAAATATTTGCGGGAATCATTAGTTGGAATATAACTGGCGGACAACGTTGTTGTGTCTACCGCCTTATGGTTAAGCGATGCGCTTGGTAGGAATCTTATTATCAACCACATAAATCGAGTTTTCGGTCATAATAATAAATTCATTGCCTACCTTGAAAATCTTTTGAATAGGACTAGTATACTCTTCTTCGCTTTTCACCAACAATTTTTCATTGTTTTCGCGAACACCGATGAGTGCTTTTTTTTCCAAAGACGGCGCCCAGTAATCCATCATAATGGGTCTATCCTCTGAGATAGCAATTTTGCAAACATTTTGCATAGTGGTTAGGGCGTCAGGTAAACGCATGGTTTCTTTATTTTCAGGAATACTCATTTGTATATTTATGGAAAACAAAACGTTTCAACTTTATATTCTTATTTGAATATATTATAAAGGAAACAAGGTAGGTCTCTGAATAATCTGGTTTCCTTTATTGTATATGCAAAAAAGATATAAACCAAACCCGCATAATATAGTATCTATCAAAATGACATTCGAACCTACTTATTACGGACCCACTATGGTGTTAAATATTACCGAGTTTGATCATGACGGCGATAAAGACACCGACTTATTTATTGTATATGATAACGACGACGAGTTGTTTTACGTATATGGACATCGCGGTTCCACTAAAAGCAAACATGTAGCATATATGCGTTCGTTTAGTTGCGTATGTGCGATGTATGACTTCATTAATATCACTTGCAATTTTAAAGAAATGCGTTCTTTGTCTATCCAGATTAACCAGCTTGATGGTCTTACTAGCGATAGCGACTATTTCGACTTTAAACGTAAAGTATCAAAGTATAATGAAGTGGTTGCCTACGACAATTATAACTGGCTTGGACCAAGAAAATTTAGTAAATTGATTCGTGCATATGTTATGTAATATAGTATGTCTAACATATATAATGGTATTTGTTGGACAAGGAACGTATGGATGTGTGTATCGACCTCCGCTTAAATGCAAAGATGGAACACGAATGCCATCCGGTAAAATTAGTAAACTAATGATGGATAATGACGCGAAAAAAGAGGTCAATGAATACAAAGTTATTGCCAGAATAGACCCACAGAACAAATATTATCCAGGGTCTCCATTAGTATGTAAAGCCGATCCTGCGGATGTACAAGCGAACGTAAATCCGAATGATTGCGATTTATATGCCGATAATCAAACACCGAGCGATTACAGTTTATTATTTTACAATGACGGAGGGATGGATTTAGGTAAGTTTGCGAAAACAGGAGCAGATGATTATTTTGCGACTGGTGTTAGTGTACGTGATCAGGTGGATAAGTTTTTTTTAAACGCACACGCACTATTTAAAGGTTTACACTTGTTTTCGCAAAATAACTACTTACACCACGATATAAAACCTGGCAATATTGTGTTTGAACCATCAACATATCGGTTTAATTTTATTGATTTTGGATTGGCAGTTAAGTCGGATAAGCTTATTTCAGATATGATTGCATTGAAAGAAACTGAACAATTTCATTGGTCATACCCATTAGAATTTGGATTTATGAAACCATCAAAAGCGTGGTTTTACAATAAACTTGATATTGCGACAATAAATAATATGGAATCAATATTTAACGATATATTTAAATATAACGACAAAAACAACGCATATAGTATAAAACCAGGATCTTATGAACACGTATTTTACTTTACAAAAAATCCATTTAATCCTGCGAATACCGTTGACAGTTATGTTAGAGGCTGTATGGATGGGTTACGTGATGCGTTAAGACAGAATATGTCATATGAAGATTTTGTGAAAAAATCGGTATTATCGGTAGATACGTATGCGCTTGGTTTTACAATGAACCATATAATAAATGATTTTTATACTAGAGGTGTTATCGGTAGATCCACATTTATTGAATTCAGAAATGTTTTTATTAAAATGTGGAATCCGAACTTTATGAATCGTGTTTCGGACACCGAAACTGTTATGGATATGTATGAACAAGTATTGATAAAAACTGGAATTATGTTTCGTGCGCAAAGTGTATTTGAAAATCACGAAATCAAGAATATCAATGATTCTTCATCTTCTACATCTACTCCTAATAACATTGTTCCCTTATCTACAATAGCAGAATCTAAGTTGCGAAAAAAACGATGTCCAAAGGGAACCCGTAAAAATAGAAAAACCGGATTATGTGAACCAATAAATAAACCAGTTTCTGCAATGCAATTAAATACAGCGCAATCGCCGATAGTAGCACATTCACCGATAGTACCACCACCTTCAGTACAATCACCTATAGTAGCACCGCCACCAATCGGAACACCGTCGCGAAAAAAACGTTGTCCAAAAGGAACACGTAAAAATAGAAAAACCGGATTATGTGAACCGATCTCATACTAAGGGAAACATAGTTTCCCGACTTGGCGCTTCCGCTAAGCAAACCAATGTAAAAAATTATTATCAATGTTATTTTGATCTTGGTATTTTGGATTCTTACGAAATATGTTTGCATCTATTTCGTAATACTTACTGGGACAGGCTCCTTCATAATCTATTGATGTTCCGTCAAGCATCCAGTGTCTATGTTTACGTGTTAAATGACGATAATCTCTATTCTTGCTACATTTTCCAAAGCAATAAAAGAATAATTCAGTAATATAGTTTACATATTCGACGGTCTCTTCAACATTTTGGTCATTCATAAACGTTATTAAACTATTGTATCGTTGCAGTCGTTCCGCAACATCGTCGTTTTTTGATATTGGACTAAAATAAATTTCTTCAAATTTGGCAGCATATTGTTCCCATGCTTTCGCTGCCACATAATTAATTTGTGCTTTTTCTTTAAGTTTAAAGAACGTGTTTACAATAGATAACACGAATGTAGTTAGAAGTACATAAAATAATTGCGATTCGTTTAAAAAATTTGAGCCAGAACCAGTTTGTCCAGCAGATAATGCAGTAAATAATGTTATTGCAAAATTTATAGGAGTTGATATATAGTTCCAAAACGCAGCGTTGAAGTATTTCTTTTTTAATTGTGTTCCGATCTTTACATTCAAATTGTCTTGTACAGTTAGCATTATACTCCATGTTGGAGCTAGATTATCGATCACGTAGGTTGAGTTTAATTCATCCTCTGAATGAATCGAAGATTCCACTGCTTGGGAAACCTTGGTTTCCCTTGATCGGGAACTATTCGGTTCAATGGATTCAGGCGGTGGATTTGAAGGCTCTGGTGGATTTGAATCCATAATATAATTATAATATAAAAATATTTATATTATAATACTAATGAAAACTAACTGGTCAAGCTTGCCGGTTGAATTAATAAACAAAATTATAAATTATACTGGAGTAATCACTTTTTATAAAGGCAAATATTATAATAAAATACAAAAAGACGATCCTCGATACGCCATGTTAATGTCAATACGCAAACCCATGAGTATTGATAAATGCAAAACTGTAATACATTTGCAAAAACACATTGGTGAAAGCTACAATACACCAAGATTCAAATTATTTTATTTTGATATTAAAAATAACGCTGGCGAAATTATGAAACACATGTTGTATATCACAAAACTTGGGTATAAGAAAGTGTCTGCCAATAGTAATGTTAGCGTATCTGAAAATATTATAACTGCTTACATATTTACCAAAGAAAAAAAGTGGGCGAGAGTTATATCTGGTCCAGTATGGCATCTTATCGACCAGTAGAACCAATACCACCTTCACCTCTTATTGTGGGTGCACCAAGTTCTTCTTCTTTTTCAACAAGTTCCACAAAAATAGGCATAAGTCCAGGAGCACATATTTGCACCAATCTGTCATATTTGATTACCGAATAGTTCGATATTAAACAATCCATCATTCCCATTAAATGTCCTCTGTATCCAGAATCAATAATACCAGTGCAATTGGCTAATCTAACTGGGGTTTTTGATATAGAAGATCTAGGATACATATAGTATCCAGTATTGTGAATGGTCGCATCACTTTGTTCCCGATTGTCGATTCTCTTAACGATTTGGGCAGAGCATTTGACAAGATGATCCAGTTTATTAATAGTATTGGATGTCATTTCTTGGAGAGCGGGAACATACAAGTCAAATCCAGCATCAATGTGTTCAGGATTGGAATACAATTTACCATTATGAGCGTGTACTGCCTCTGTATATTTAAGTTTCAGATCATTAGGTCCGTCAACAAACAGACGGAGATGCATATAGCGTGGATAGTGTTGCAACAAAGTTTTATTAATATACATGGTTTTTATATTAACAAAATAGATGTCTCTATACTTTATTTGCAGTAAGATTTGCTATACCGATAATAAATAAAATAAAAAGGACCAATAAATATGGCAAGCAAAAATCCCAGGATTTTTTGTTCAATTGACCCGGATTTTTTGAAGCAATACAGAGACCAAACGAATGCAATTAAGCCGAGTGCAACCCATACAAATATAAACAAGGCTGCTACTCCAATAGCTGGTGCAATTGACACTGTGGTAGTAGTGGGTGTAGCAGTGGGTACAGTAGTAGTGGTAGTATTTCTATAATCGGTTGCCCACATTCGCTTTTCGTCGTCATGTTTTTTTGACTCTGGATTAGACATTATATAATTACAATGTAAAAAATTAAGCTCCTCCATTTTAATGTAAATATGCCTCACCAACTAGTTCGGTATCAGTTTCGTCTTCGTTTTTCTGCATTCTTCGATACATTCGAAGAATTTTCTCGTCATCGACCACTGGAACAAACTCGAAATCGTCGTAAATTGAACCAATAATTGTTTTCAAATCATCGTTTGAATTAACAATCCAATAAGAAGGGTATTTGTAGTTTTGTTCTCCTCCGATTTGGATACATCTAAATCCAACCATCAAATTCTTGCGATAATTATCTAAACTCTGAACAAATCCTCGCAACAAGTTCTTGGCGACAAACGCAGGGCGACCCGCATTGTCGTCTGCATATTTATAACTAGCTTTATAAAACTTGAATGGATGTTGCCTAATAAGCTCATATGCAACATCATAATCTTTGGAAAAGAAGGCACGCTTAATGTCTTCCATGTTTGTAATTGTGGAGAATACTGGCTTGGCTTCCTCTCTAAATTCATAATATTCGTCATCTTCTTTCCCACAGACACTGCATACAGCAGGTTCGGCACTTTGTTTCATTGGCTGAGGGCGATTTGCAGTCGAGATGCCCTTTAAATAGTTGTTGTAGGTCTGAAGCATCAATAATTCAGTTTCTGGATCAACACTATCCAGACTGAGCTTGGTAAATTGAATGCCCTTAGTTTTGAATGATGTTTCCATCCCCTCATTTTGTTTCTTTAAGTTAGCGATTTGTTTGGCTTCCATTGTTAATGTGATGTATTATGTTTTTGTATGTAATTGAAAAAGTTTGATAAAGTTCAATTTTATCCTCCTCTTATATGATTCACTGGACAGCTCTGAACGCTTCCGCGTTTATATGTTGGAGCTAAAGGTTGTGAATATCCGACTTTGTCTTTCAATGTATATCCAGGTCCCGGAACCCCGTAAGCCATTGCATCCGCAGTTGCACGACCATATGCAGACATAAATGTATTTGCCGAGTTGGTCACCGTATCATATTTCAATCGATGAAGTCGCGCACTTGAATCCACGCCACCTTGAGTAGCAAATTTACTATTACTTGGTTTATAATACAAAGGCACGTATGGTGTTCCAAGACCCGGTTTCACAGAGCCTGTGAAAAACTGATTGGCTTGTCCAACGTTTGCATAACTATCGTAAGTGGGGGATCCGCTTGAACCATACACGTTATACAATGGATTAATTAGACTTTCTAAACGAGTTGCAGGTTGCAATTGGTTTCTAGCCGATGACAAATTGCCACTAATATCGGCAACAGGGTAATTGCCAGCGACAATGCCTAAACCGGCTTGCAGTTCGTTAGCCAATATGCGAATCTGGGGAACCACTGTAAAATTTGGTGTTAACCAAGCATTACCTGTTACGGTGTATCGACTTGTTGGAAACAAAGTAGTGCTAGTTCCATAACATTGGATTTGCACTTTGTCAGAGAGTGTATCATATACAAACTTGAATAAAAACACTTTACCACCACCAATGGTATCATTATAACAATGATTTCTCTGATTCAATGTAGATTGGAAAGCCGTATTTAAATCACCAAGAGTGTATTCACCTGGAGCAATAGAGAAGTTATAGACGACGCCATCCAACCATTGGTATTGAAATAGGGGATTGGATGCCAAATGGAATTTAGCGCAACTGCTTTGACCGAGAGCTCTGTACACATTTGGAATACTATTGGGTGATCCAGGCTTATATGTCGGATCACCAGTGCGAATGTAATTATACTCGTTTTGTTTCACAGTGCGATTACGACTATTCAAATACTGATTTGCGGATGTAAAATATTTAGTATTATTTGACTTTCCGGCACTGCGAACACGGCGTCTTGCATCGGCTTGTTTACTGCACGCGACTTTATCACATAATCCAGTTGGATTATTTGTTTTATCAGCGGATTGAGAAAAGTCAACAAGATATCCAGTATTGATTGCAACAGAGGCAGTATTAGTAATAACACCTCCAGGTTGTGAAAACGCTTCGCCAGAGTGTGCATCACATAACCCCAATTCTCTGCGATAGTGTTTTTGGGGAGGAGCCAGAAAAAACGCTTGATTGGATGATGTGCTAAATGTTCGTATATTCATTTTCAAACCTGCAACGACCTGGTTAAATGTTTGTCCTTTCCATGATATGTTGCGTTGTTGATTAAAATTTAAAGTTGCCGACATTATGTATACATTATGTGCGGAATATTTGGAATTACATCAAACACAAAATCAGATATTCATAATAAAATATTGGATGGCTTAAAACTATTGCAAAACCGAGGCTATGATTCCTCTGGACTCTGCACGATTGATGATGCCAATGGGTTTCAAATTGCAAAGTATGCATCTACCCTGAATGAATGTTCATTGCAAAAACTAGAGAATCGAGTTATTAACTTTGCGAATGCATGTGTGGGAATTGGACACAATCGTTGGGCAACCCATGGAATCAAAAATGATACAAATGCGCATCCTCATATTTCGAATAACGGGAAATATGCTCTAGTTCACAATGGAATTATTGAGAATTATAATGAACTAAAACGGATGTTGCAAAGCCATGGATATGTGTTTTATTCGCAAACGGATACAGAGATTATTGTGAATTTGATACAGTTTAATTATAATGAATCTCTGGTTAATTCACTAGCAAAAACAATTGGAATGTTGCAAGGAACGTATGGAATATTGTTATTGCACATGGACGAACCGACAACCATGTATTGTGTACGTAATGGATCGCCACTGCTTGTGGGGAAAAACGAAAATTGTGTTATTGCTACCTCTGAACAAAGTGGATTTAATGGTCAAGTTGCGAGTTATATTACTTTGCATAATGATGACATTTGTGTTATTAGAGACAATACTATTTTTACATCAAACACATATATCTCTAAACAAGTAACTGCGATGCACCGAGATTTGAAACCCGACCCTTTTATGCATTGGACTATTAAAGAAATATATGATCAACCAGCAACTGTGTTAAATGCCATAAATAATGGCGGTCGCATTTTAAATGCTAATATGGTGAAATTGGGCGGTCTTGAAATGCACATGAACAAATTGATTGACACAGATAATATAATATTGCTGGGTTGCGGAACTTCATATTTCGCGGGTCTGTATGGTATGCATTTTTTTAAACGTTTGTGCAAATTTAATAGTGTTCAAGTATTTGATGGTGCAGAGTTTTCGGAACATGATATTCCAAAGTATGGCAAAACCGCGCTCATATTAGTATCTCAATCCGGCGAAACTAAGGATTTATATAGGTGTTTGCATATTGGGTCGAATTTAGTTAGTATAGGTGTTATTAATGTGATCGATTCATTGATAGCACGAGAAGTGGATTGTGGAGTTTATTGTAATGCAGGAACAGAGGTGGGTGTCGCATCCACAAAAGCATTCACTAGTCAGGTAGTTTGTTTGTCGCTGATGGCAATATGGTTTGCTCAGATCCACGATTGGAACGAATCGGGTAGACGCAAAGTGATTCAGGATTTACACAATTTGTCAAATGATATACAATCCGCATTGAGCCAAGTATCTATCAAAATCGAATCTATGGCTGTAAACTTTGTAGCTGACAATTTATTTATATTGGGTAAAGAGAGCGATGCATGTGTTGCATACGAAGGATCGTTGAAAATTAAGGAAATCTCGTACATACATTCAGAGGGATATTCGGCGAGCTCATTGAAACATGGACCTTTTGCACTATTGTGTCCTCAGTTTCCAGTTATTATATTGAACACAGATCCCAAACACGATGCCAAAATAATGAATTGTGTTGAAGAAATAAGATCTAGAGATGCGCCAATTACAGTGATTGGTTATAATCGAAACGCGGATATTTGCGTTCCATTGAATAATTCATATTCATCTTTACTTGGATTAATACCTTTGCAACTATTTGCATATTATTTATCGGTTAGTCGCGGACATAATCCAGATAAACCGAAAAATCTGGCGAAGGTGGTTACCGTCGAATAAATAGGTCTTCGAATTCAGAGACAACTTCGTTGTCTCGTCTGTCTGATGATCCCATACTGTAAAAGGGAAGTGGTCTTATGTCCGCGAAGCGGACTGGAAAGGAGACACAACGGCTTTCCAGCCCCTATGGGGCATAAGGGGCACGAGCGTGCCCTTGGAACCGTAGGTTTCTTCTATTGAATATTGTAAAATAGCTTAAATAAAAAAGTCAATAAATGATATCTGTCCATATGTCTGGAAAATCTAAATCAAAGCCTAAAGCTGTGCTTGCTACCAATATTAAAATCGAAGTAGTTGAAGAGAGTAAAAAACCCCGCAAACCAAAAACCAGCAAAGTTGTTGTTCAGAATGTTGAAACTACCGAGCCTCTTGCAAACGTGATTTTGCACTTAAAATGTTCTTCGAAGGATTTGAATGAATATATTCAAAAAAATAATTCGATTGCCACTATTGCATATGTTCCAGAGGTTCCAAATATTATGACTTATAATACCATTAAAGACGGATTGTACACAACATACGATAATGTAAAACATACGGATAATGCATACGATTCGGGGGATTATGTATGTAAAGTATGCAAGCAAACCGATGATGAAGAAATCTCTATTAAGGATATCAATACTAAGTTGAAACGATTGAAAGTTCAACTATTCAAAAACAGTTTGCTCGATAAGAAGTCAGCATGTTTTTGGTGCACATATGAATACGATAGTCCGGCGTGCTATATTCCAAAGTATGAGACAGATAGTACTGTCATGGCTTACGGATCATTTTGTAGACCAGAGTGCGCAGTTGCCTATTTGTTGAAGGAGAATTTGGATGATTCCACTAAGTTTGAACGCTATCAACTATTGAATCAGATTTATGGTAAGATTTATGACTATAAGCGCAATATTAAACCTGCGCCAAACCCTTATTATACCTTGGAGAAATTTTATGGATCATTGACAATACAAGAATATCGCAAATTGTTGAAGACTGACCATATGTTGCTTACTATCGAAAAGCCTATGACGCGAATGTTGCCCGAACTGCACGAAGAAACCGACGAGACGATTTTGAATGTGGGCAAGACAACAACTGGAACTTATAAGGTGAAGCGTCAGAGCGAGAAAGTGGCGGGACCCACCAAAGCGAGTATGTTGTTATCCGCGTTTGGAATAGAGTAGGGAACGTAATTAAAGAAAAGTTTATTTTGACTTTATTATAGTTTAAAGCTATACATGATATAATATACAAATGTATATTACAGCATATTTGATGGGTGGACTTGGTAATCAGTTGTTCCAAATATTTGCTGTTATGGCGATTGCATTACGAACAAATAAGCTTTTTAGATTCGAATACTCAGATATTCTAACAACTGGTGTTGATAGACCCACTTACTGGAATAATTTTTTGAAACGATTGAGGCCATACACTACAAAAGGTGTAAATCCAGAGATGATTATAAGGGAAAACGGATTTCAATATAATGATATATTACCAATTGAAGCTGGAATGCAAACCAAGTCCACTTGTTTATATGGTTATTTTCAGACCGAGAAATATTTCTGGGATTGTTATGAACAAATTATTGAATTAATTGGATTACGCCGAATGCAACAAGACATAATCGCGAAAACTCAGTCGCTTAGTCCAAGAGTTAATATTTCGTTGCATTTCCGACTTGGCGATTATGTGCAAAAACAAGGCCATCATCCTGTTCTACCACTGAAATATTATATTAATGCACTGAAAAATGTTTCCATTCAGCCGGGAACCCTTAACAAAAGTCGCGTTATTTACTTTTGCGAAGACGCTGATATCGATCGAGTGAATATTAGTGTGCAAGTATTGTCAAAGAGTTTTCCAGAGATGGATTTTGTTCGCGCGGATTTGACAGAGGATTGGGAACAAATGTTGTTGATGAGTGTGTGCGACCATAACATTATTGCAAACAGTAGTTTTAGCTGGTGGGGTGCATATTTTAATGCAAACCCTTCAAAACAAGTCTATTATCCAAGTGTGTGGTTTGGTCCATTGATGCAAAATACGAATACCAAGGATTTATGTCCGGGAGTTTGGAAAAAAATCGATATATGAAATACTTATATTACATAATATATATGTCGAGGTCTTTACTATATTTATTTGGAGATGTTATTAAGGAGATTATATTAAAACCAGAAACTGGTATTAAACTGGGAACAGCAATAGTTATTTCAGATATGGGGTATGCGTATGGAACTGCAACAAAAAAACAAATAGTTGTCGCAAGCAAATATAAATTTGACAGACGCGGATTCACCGATTTTATGGTAGTTGATAATGATGGCAATCATTATAGTGTCAATAATAGTCTATGGTTTATGAAATGGGATTCGATTGAAGATTGGCATTCTATACCATTAAATAAACCGTTGGATGTTAAATATTTTGGATGGAGGGTTCCAGTATTTGGTGCGTTTCCAAATATTGTTAAAATCAAATAATTTGTATTATAAAATATATAATGGACTGTGGAATATGTATGGAACCGATAAACGAAGATGGGTTTAGTCATTGTAAACATTCGCACAATCATAAAGCATGTATAAGAACATGGATTAGAACTGCTATGAGTAATAATAATGCTAGAGCGAATGAATGTGCTAGATGTTTTACCAAATATAATGAAACCGAATTGAATGAAATTGGATTGAACAAAGAAGAAATCGATACTTTACTTCCGAAAGATATGCAAATGATGAAGACTATAATTGATGAAATTATGCAAGGTAATTTTGAAAATATTAATAATTTACAAAAGGTTGATCCAATTGATGAATTGATTGAATATTTTACAAATCGAAATATTGCACGTTTGCGTTTGCTCGAACGCGAACTACATGTAAACATTAAGTTGCGATTAAATATGAATTCTGAAACAATAGATAATGTATCTGTAAACCGATCGATCAAAACATTTATTCCGGATAAATATGCAAACAATCATTTAAATAACGTAGCTTTAGATGAACTAGAATATAATCAATCAAATAGCAGTTCGCACGGAAGAGCAAATCTATTGCCGATTAACATTTTAAATGATAATGGTGTTAAAATATTTCGTGAAAAAATAAGAGGACAAGACCGCACTAACAAATTGCAAGCATATTTAAACCAAAGGGCTTTTAACATTTATGTTCGATTGGAAGACCCATCGGATATTGACGGATATAAATTATCAGATTCTCCTTGTCGAGGCACTGGATGTAGCATTATGGGAGGAGGGAAACGAAGAAAAACACTTAGACGTAAAAAGACGACTATTAGACGGAAAAAACAATGGAAAAATGCTTCAAGGCATTTAAAGGGAAACTGATTTTTCCTTTATTATATGAAAATAGTTTATTATACGTGCTTTTTTGGCGCTGACAATAATTATCGCAATTGTATACCTGAACCACCTACACCATGTGATAGTTATTATTATACCAATAATATTTCGACGTATAATAAACTGGAGGGAACGCGCTGGAATCGAGTGTTTGTCGATATTCCTGTGAAAAATGATTTGACATTGGACTCAATGGATGCCAAGTTGTTGAAAGCGTGTCCATATATGTTTAAAGAGTTGAGAGATGGCGATGCAACATGTTATTTTGATAGTGCACTACAAGTGGATGCATCACACGTGCAAGAACTGTGTGATCGAGTATTTACTTTGAGTAATTATTCGATCATTATGGCGCGACATCCGTTTATAAGTCCAACATGGTTGCCATCAGCACGCAATGAATACAAGAACGCTATGTTGCAACCGCGATATGCCTCGCAAAAAGACCAAATCGATGCCTATATGCACGAACAAGTAGAGTCCGGATTATTGGACATGGATTGCATCCATTATGCGACTGGATTTATTGTACGCAAACATAGTCAGGTTGAAAGACAATTGGGCGAAGTATGGTATTCGCATATAAAAAAATGCGGAATCGAGTGTCAAATAAGTTTCTTTTTTGTGCAACAAATGTTTAAGGGGCACATTTATGATGTGGAATTCAATAATAACTTATTCAAACGCATTGGGCCTTCTTAATCATTTATAAAAAACGGAATCTATTTATTTGTTCTAATTGAATACTGGCTTACCATTGACGTATTTACCTGCTTCAATAGTAATCTCACCTTCGTCGTCCGCAGCATAAATGATGCTGTCGATTTCGTTCATAACATAGTATGACTTGCCGTTAATTTCGACTTCATACACGTCTTGGTCTTCTTCGACTACTTCTTCCTCTTCAACCACTTCCTCCTCGACTACTTCTTCCTCCTCGACCACTTCCTCCTCGACTACTTCCTCTTCGACTACTTCCTCCTCAACTACTTCCTCCTCAACTACTTCCTCCTCAACTACTTCCTCCTCAACTACTTCTTCTTCGACCACTTCCTCCTCAACTACTTCCTCTTCTACCACTTCCTCCTCAACTACTTCCTCTTCTACCACTTCCTCCTCAACTACTTCCTCTTCTACCACTTCCTCCTCGATAATAACTTCTTCCTCGATAATAACTTCTTCCTTTTCTTCGATAATAACTTCTTCCTTTTCCTTTTCGACCACTTCTTCCTTTTCTTCGATAACAATTTCTTCTTCCTTTTCTGCTTCAACCACTGCATACTTTTCTCTATACTTCGCAATAGCATCGGCTTCCGAAGGATTTATATATAAAGCCTCGTCTTCATAATCCAACGGTCCATCTTCTTCATAATCGTCGTCTTCGTCCCACTCACATGAAGGAGGAGGAAACTCAGGTTCGGGAGGAACAATGGTTAGTTCATCGATTGTCATAGCCTTGGTATCTTCAAACACCATTCGAATGTTGTTCTTTTTGGTTGTCTTTTCAAGTTTGTGCAGTTTCTTTTCGCATTTGTCAAGCTTAGATTTTAGTTTGTCGTTTTTCTTTTCAAGATATTTGTTTGCGTATTCAAGATTTGCAATATAGTTTAACATTCTTTGGCGTTCGTCTTTTAATTCCGCCATTGCCTTGGTGGCGTCTTGCATCTGGTTAATAATATGATCAAACATTTTGGGTTAGTATAATTGTCGTTTTTTCTTTATGCCATTTGAATAAACAAAAGTTCAATTTTTTGTATATGTATATATTATAATGACCAAGTCCGAATTAGCGGAAGCGACTGTTGGGAACAAAGTTCCCTTAAAAGAAGTGAAAGAAGTGAAAGAAGTTGTTATTGAAGAAAAACAAGTGAAAGAAGAAGAAGTAAGAGTTGAGGTAAACCCAAAATCGAAGTTGTGTTGCAAAAGCATTCGCTGTTGTTGGCGTTCTATACTCAATTGTATTGAAGCCATAATGGATTGCACTATTTGCTGTTGTGTTTGCACAAAGGCTTGTTTAGAGAAAATAGATTGTGATGACGATACAAAATAATTTATACATTTGATATAACTATTATTATGACAGTTTCGTATGTGTATCACCTAGATGGTAGTATTGAACAAGTAAACGACACATATAATGAAATGCCGTATTTCAAAAAGATTACAAACTGTGAAGCTGAGCTAACTATTGTGAATATGTTATCTACTGCTCTTGTATCAAAACCAACAAATATTGTTAATATATATTATGCGTGCTCGACATATTATATTATGGAACTAGTTAATACAGTATATGAACTAGATACGAGTGTTATTGATGCTATGTTGAATGTCAAGGCATATTTGCAAAGTGTTAATATTGCATACATAGATTGGAAACCTGATAATATTGGTATTGGCCAAGACGGAACGCCCAAGTTGTTTGATTTTGATGGATGCGGAATATTTAATGATACCAAAGAATGGATCATACAACCTTTCAAAGGATACGCATTCAGAGAAGCACGCGGGCTTGGGGATCCAGTTGAAATAGATGATTATTGTTTTAATAAATACTTACGTGAACGTCATACGTAGTGTTGGATTACCGCGTTTTTTCAGTGGTTGGTTTCCATTGTTTAAATCGTGTATAAACGCCGCCTCTTTTTTTTCATCATAGTTGGTTTTAAAATGTGATACATTAATGAAACTAGTCTCGGCGTCGTGTTCGTAATTGAGTTCCATTATTGTGTAGAGCCCATCGCCCATTTTTTTCGAAAATCGTTCAAAGTCATACTTATTCATAGTGCGCTGAGTACCATGATTGTGGTGTATAATATTTCCAAAATCATTAATTGGAAAAAACACACTGCGATCAATAGTTATACCTGCCTTCAATACCCGATCTTGTAATGCATTATCTTCATATCCCCACCCCCAATAATTGGGAAATCCAGCCACGCGTTCATAATCCGCACCAGTTATTGATACGATTCCGCCTAATGTATAATTGTATCCATAGAAATGCTTCACCGTTCCTTTTACAGTCTCGTAGTTTAATAAACCTTTTTTTACTGGCATATTGTCAACATCATTGAACACAAAAGTTATGTCTCTGTATTCGCTCGGATACATTTTGGCGGCGGCAATAAACCCAATGTTTTTCATTGCCCCACGATTAAAAGTTTTAGTATCGCATTGGTGCACAAACAAGTATTGGTACTCATTTGCACTATAGTCTTCCATAATAGTTTGCATATGTGATCTAAAATGCTCTAAATGTTGTTCTCGGTTTCGATATGGAACAATAAAAATTAGTTTTGGTGCCACCATACCCTTAAATAATATATTGTTGTTATATTATTTCATAAATTTTTGCATAACCGATGGCGGAATAAGTTCTTGTTTCATTGTCTCTAATTTCTTGGAGCATTTACTGATGGTAACCTCGCTAACTTTGCATACGGTTGCTATATCTGCCTTGGATGGATTTAATTGAAACATCTGACACACAAAATATATGATTCCGGCTGCAATTGAATGAGGCGTGTTGTCCGGAATAGAATTCGCTTTTTCGATTTTGCTGGCAATAAAACGACACAACATTGTGAAATCTTTATTGATGTTCAGTTTGGAACAATATCGTTCAATAAATGCACTTGGTAATGTAATCGCCATTCCCGCAACTTCTTGGCCTTGGTTTCTGTATACATTGTTGAGAATCTCTAATGCCAAACTGCATCCATGAGTTGCACTCGCTTTATCCAAGTTGAAAATCTCGGCGATTTCGTGTGGGGTGCGAGTACATTCGTTTAATCGACACGATATATAGATGGACGCAGCTTTAATGCCATCGCGATTGCATCCGCGAAACATTTTTTGCTCGGATATGTCTTTGTGAATAGAGAGTGCATCATCGACGAATATCTTGGGAATGCCCGCATTTTGTGCCATGGTGCTAATGTATTGAAATTCATTATATAGCGATTTTTCTCTGTGCGGAACCGACTGCCATTCAGTCCATTTGCCGATTTTGCGCATTTCATATGAAGATTTATTTGTGTATAAGACTTTGCAACCGAGCGATGATTCTTGCAATAATGGATTCACTGGATTACCACAACGGGTTGGGTCATTGGCGTTTTTGTCGTCGGCGCCGTAAAATCGCCATTCGGGACTGAAATCGAGCATATCTTTACACAAAGCACCACAATTGTTGTTTGTGCACGTTGGAAACCCATCTTCCATAACCAACATTGGCGAACTGCATTTCAGACATATTTCTAAACAATCGACTTCTTGGTATTCGGCGGGTTTTGCTTGCGGGATTTCGTTGTCGAGGATTTCCCAGATTTTTGCTTTTGCTATATTTGTCAACTGAGACTTGTTTTTCTTTGTTTTGGTGCTTTTCTTTTCTATAAGGGTTCCCGACTGGCTAAGGGAACCCAAGTTTCCCGACTGTTCCCTACTCAATAAAACATCATGTTGTTCCATTTATTAGATGTTGAAAGTAATTTAACTATGATTAAACGCACTATTTTTTTATATGCTTTTGGATATTTACTTTACATAACTATCAATTTTTTAAGGGAACAAAGTTCCTACTTTTGAAAGGGAACAAAGTTCCTACTTTTGAAAGGGAACAAAGTTCCTACTTTTGAAAGGGAACAAAGTTCCTACTTTTGAAAGGGAACAAAGTTCCCACTTTCAGAAGGGTACAAAGGGGACGTGCTTTAGGCCTTTCTCTTTCCTTTCCCTTTGCGTGTGTGTGTTTTTTTACAACCGTTGGTTCTCGAACGTGCATTTCTGCTTCTACTACGACGACTATTCTTTTTGCTTTTACGCTGACCGCCGTAATTAGAACCGTCCGAATAATCGTCAACATTCGCATCCGAACCGTCCGAATTAGAATACTCGATCTCCTCTGGAGCCTCCTCCACCGGACTCTCAGCATCGCCATATTTATTTACTGCTTCATATTCAGGCGAAATCATCCCGCGATATTTTGGATCTGGTTTATTACCTAAATGATCCACAATTGCGGTAGCAGTATCCGCGTCTAAAAGTTCGTTTATAGACTCTAATTTTTGCGACAACGCATAAATAAGCATTTCAGCTTCAGGGTCTATTGATTCAACACCACCAATACTGGTTGAGTATATCACAACTGGTTTTTTTACGCTAAATGATAGATTGTCTTCATTATTTATAATACAATCGGTTATTGTAAGCTCAACTGCACCATCATTAACCTTTCTTTTTTCGGAAAGCTTACCATAAACTTTACCAATGGTATGTGTACTAAAAATATAGTACTGTCCAATATTGAGGTCGTAGAAATTGATCTTGAGGTCGTCGCTATCATCCATCGCTATATTATTTAATCACATTTTTGTTTTCGGGAACTTTGTTCCCAACGGGACTTTCAGGAACTTTGTTCCCAACAAACGATTAGGAGATCCTTTTCTCTAAATCTGCAAACAACTCTGCGTCATAAACGAATTTACCAGTTGGTTTATAATTACTTGTCGAATTAAACACTTTCTTTTCTTTCTCTTTTTCTTTATCTTTATCAAACGGTTTTACCATTCGTTCGTTCAGGTCTTCTTCTTTAACGTGGTCTAATTTATCCACTACATTACCTTCTTCGTCCACAATGAGTCCCATTTTCTTTTTAATCTCTGATCGCACATAAGATGGAACTAAATGTGCCCACGAAACAAACACTGTGTTTGGATGCATATATCGCACTTGAAATTTATTCTCCTCTAATTTATCGACTAAATACGCAATACAATCTTGTTGTTTATATACTGGTTCTCCAAATAAGTACTCTGGAACGTTGAACCATATGTGTTTGTCGCCAATACGGGAACGTGATGTTATTTTAATTTTATTGTGTATTCGTGCTAAAATCTTATTAAATATGCTAATTTGTTTCAAATCTTTTTTATGCTGTCGTTCATAAAGCTCGTCAATATTTATTTTGCCATTCGATTCCTCTTCGTCGCCAAATAAAAAAATAGACATTGCTGTAAAGAATATATAATAATTGCAAACTATTATACATTATTTTAACGCAATGATAGAGAATACAACAAATCCAATAAAAATACAAAATATAGTTATTAATGGCGGCGGACCCACAGTATTTAATGTTTACGGTGCATTGCGCGAATCATGCAAACAAGGTCTCTGGAATAACGTCGACGTAAAAGATTATTACGGAACCTCTGCCGGGGCTATTATGGCTGTAATGCTTGCGCTTGACTATTCGTGGGAAGAACTCGATGATTATATAATAAAACGACCGTGGCAGACCGTATGGCAATTTAATGTTCTTCGAGTATATGAGTATTATTGCAACAAAGGTATATATGGTACAGAACTATTCGCCGAAATGTTAGGACCACTTCTTAGAGGCAAAGACTTGGAAACAAATTGTACTCTTCAAGAATTATTTGACGCAACCAAGAAAACACTCCATCTTTATACGATTGAGCTTTCCACTTTCACATTAACCGAGATCACGCATACGACATTTCCAAATATGAAAGTAATAGAGGCGGTTCACGCATCTGCCGCGCTTCCAATATTATGCCAACCATTAAAGTATGATGGTCTCTATTACACTGACGGCGGAATAATGTTAAACTATCCGTTGTGCAAATGTGAATCGGATCCGGATACAATATTGGGCATACGAAATGTGTATAGTGGGTCGAATGCCAATGTGCATAGTGTGCAAGGAGTATTTGAGTATTTATCGTATATAATGAATATGGTTATTGATAAAATACAGGGTCAAGCAACGCGTGCAATTAAATACGAGTTGCTTATAGATACTGGATATATAGATTATTCATCCATCCTGCGATTAGCAAATAGTGCCGAAGAACGCGAGGCACTCATAGAAAAAGGGGCTAACAATGTAAAAACCTACCTCTTGGGCTCGCGATGAAATGTCATTGTTCGTTCATTACTTACCTTCTTTCTTCGAAATCTTTTTGGATTAATTATAAATAATACTTGCTCATAAGTTAAAACGTTGTCATATGGCTTCTTAAGTAATTTAATTGTTTTTTTGAGTAAGAGGTCTAGTTCTGTTAAGAATATTTGTCTTTGTGATATTTCGTCGTAATAATTCAACGGATCAATTAAACCAGTACAGTTTCTGCGAATAAATAAAGAATTAATATCAATCCCCTTTTTTAATTTTTCATAACAACTATTGCATGGTAAATAGCCATATACGAATTGGTATTCTTCTTGTCGTATTTTTAAATTATGATGGTCATTATAGAAATTATTAATACAACATTCCGGATAACCATAATGTTTACCCATTTCAATAAAAGACAGTTTTTTTATCATTGTTTTATTATTTATCTGTTATTTGGCAAAAAATCAATTTTATATAGATTTAACAAATTCATCTAAATTCGCCTCTGTTATTTTAGTGTCATAAGTATAGATGGTGCCTTGTTTCATCATCTTAATCGTGGGAAATGAGTTAACTTGGAACTGTGATGTCATTTGTGTGGTTTCGGCTTTATCTTGTTCAGTGCAGTCCACCGATATGCATGCCAATTTAGAGCCATTCACTATTTTACCGTCATTCTTTCTTGCAAAGTCTTGCCATGCGGGTTTCGCTTTTTTACAGTGGGGACACCAGTCAGCAAAGAAAAAATAAATAGACGCTTCTTTGGGCGCATTTGGCACATAAATATCCGCATTGGGTTTTGGTTTGGGAAACCATTTATTAAATGCATAATACGCCGCCCAAATAAAAATTCCTAAAATGACAACAAGCACGATTCGTTGGTAATAAGGTCGAATATATAAACTAATAATGTCGTATACGGATGCCATTATATTCTATGTGTATAATATAATGAATAAGAAAAAGAAAACTTGCAGAAGGACTGGCCTTATGTCCGCTCCCCTCGGGGCCTTTGGCAAAACATCCGTGTTTACACAAGAAGACTTTAATAGCAATGATGGGTTCTTAACAAGCACATGGGGACCCAGTCAATGGCATATGCTTCACACCATTAGTTTTAATTATCCAGTGAACCCGGCACCCAAGGATAAAGAACGTTATCGGTCCTACATTCTTAGTTTGAAAAATGTGCTTCCATGTGGCAAATGTAGAGCAAATTTGAAGGAAAACTTTAAGAAATTGCCTCTGAGAATGGCGGATATGGAGAGTCGGGAAACATTTTCTAGATATATATTTAATTTACACGAACTTATCAATACTATGCTTGGTAAATCGTCAGGACTAACGTATGAAGAAGTGCGGGATACATATGAAAACTTTCGGTCTAGATGCACTTCAACCTCTGGTAAAAGCGGAGCTACCTATGGTAAAAGCGGAGCTACCTCTGGTAAAAGCGGAGCTACCTCTGGTAAAATTATGGCAAAAGCTCGAACACAAAAGAAGAAAGAGAGCGGTTGCACCAAACCATTGTATGGTAAAAAAGCCAAATGTTTATTACGTATTGTGCCTATGGAGTCCAAAGAACCCACATTTTCAGTTGATGATCAATGCATAAAGGCTCCTTTATAAAGCTTTGTTCCCATATATTAAAATCTAGACCATTTGTCCGAATTGAATCCATTAATTACCATCATTTTGTCCTTATTAGCTTTCCAAAATGCAACCTTTGCATCTAACGCCTTATCTTCTTTGGAAGCAGGATATACCCGGTCTTTATGTGCACTCATAAGCGCCTTCTCTTGGTCAGTGCTTGGGGGTTTTGAACCATAGCAATTCACACCAAAACGCACATTGGGATTTGCAAAATATCCACCATTCACACCCGGGCGTCCTAAATCGTGTTCATGACCTTTCACTTTCTGCAACTTGTTCCATGTATCTTTCTGTGTAGGAAAATAAGCGTGTTGTCCTTCACTCCAGCCATACGATGTCCATTCCGCACCAGAGTTATATGCTTCTTCAACTTGGTCATAGGTTGCCAGCTCTGAACCCATGGCTTTGCAGACAGCCTTTGCGTCTTCATATGTGTAGAGATTGTTGCTTATATTAAACACTTCCTTTTTCTCCGATACTGTGGGTTTAACAGCAGTCTCTTGTTCTGTTGATGGCATTAATATCGGCAAAGGTGCATCGCCAAATATGACGCTGATCACATCAATGCCCAACACATATTTAAAAAACTGGATAAAACAGAGAATGAACAGCAATATATATGTCTTAGACTCTAGGAATCCAACTGTCCATGGTTTCGCATCCGATGACATTGGAATACCGAAAAAGTATATACCCAAATACAAAAAGACGATAAACAATACTACTTCTAATATGGAATACGCATTATTCAAATATTCCTTTACAGAGGCGCCAATATCAGTCCAGTATGTTTCTTGTTTATGTGGTGGCAATGACAAATAGTAAACCCAACCAACAATACCAATTAGTATAAATACTGAAACATCCACCATGGTTGCCTTTGCAGATGCGTGAGACGGATCGGATTCGTCGTAAAAAAGTCCGGTGATTGCATAAACCACGAAATATATGGCTAAAAAGCTGGCTGTAAGTATCAATGATGTTTTATTCAAGTAATTGTCTTTGTTATATTTACTTGTTTCAGCTTTAGTATCAGTTTTTACTTTAGTATTGGATTCTACAGCTTTAGTATCAGGTTCAGCTTTAGTATCGGGTTCAGCTTTAGTATCGGTGTTTGTAGACATTATATTGTATAATATTATTTTTTAGCAGAAATGCACAGTCGGGAACCTTTAGATTCGTCTATAAAACAAACAATAACTATTTGGACTAATCACTTGGCTCTCATCAATACTGCTTAATCCTTCGTCATTGTAATGAATCCATCCCTTGCCGGTTTTCACAAACGATGTATAATGTCCACCATTCGGCGTTCCCATATGATTACTCACTCCATATAATTCATAGTTGTGTGATGATGCATTATATCCTTCCACATACTTGGACAAATCCAGGTTAGTTAATGGACATTCGATCTGCGTATTATTGCGATATATTTGGCGCCCAGAAACAATAAACCGCTTTAATGCAATAATAAGAATCTTGGGAAAATTCCAGAAATATATACGTTTGGTTGCATCTTCTTTGGATCCTGTTTTATCGTTATGCCACGCATTTTCTCCCGACAAAGTCTCGGGTTTAATATAGTTCGCAATACATTCTTCTAAAATTTGCGAGGTTAGAGGTAAATCCAATATAATGTATGGCTCTGGGCATAGTGATTGTGCTCCCGAACTGGTGGCGATCTCGCTTACACTGATTCCATAAAACAAATCATAAATCTCTGAATATTCTTTGGAATACACATCCTTCAACATATTAAAACACTTAATCGCAACTTGATCGAGTTCATTCTTCGGTTTACCCTTTACACTCACCTTCACCGGTCGCGCGATAGTCGTGTGAAAACAATCCAACAAGAATCGCAAAAACTCAGTAGTGTCATTTTGCGCCCAGCCTGTGAATATTTCGACGTCTTTGATTTGTGCCACTTTTTGCACCGTTTGCACAAACTTGATCGGTTTGACAACGCCGTTTCCTGACCACATAAGTTCCGCCAATTGTTTCCATTCATTTAACAATTGAGCCTCTGGTTTGGTTGCATTTTGTTCTATTTGAGCCAGTACATTCGGATTAAATATATTATGGAGTTCTCGAGTATGCACCAATACTTGTAAACACGAGTTCAAGAAACAAGTATTGCCTAAATTCGAGAGACCTGTGTAGCCACAGCTCGCGTAGTTGGTTTCACTAATATTCATTTTCTGTAAAACGATGTAAAGATATTATTATATTGTTTACAATGAATTCTTTATTGTCTTCAATTTTACGTAATGATAATTCTCTTGATAATTCTATTATTCAATTGATGACCCAATATAATAGAAATCAACAGCTGTATAACCAAAATACAGAGATTATGCTAACAATGATTGACTCATTGATACAACGCCGGTATTCAAATGCGAATACAAATGCAAATACGAATACAAATACAAATGCAAATGCAAATGCAAGAACTGGCGAAAGAGATGATTATGAAGAACAAGTATATGAATTTGCACTGCCGACCAATATTTCTGATATATTATTACGCGCTTTAATACCAATGGATATGTCTGGACAATTATTATCAAACACAAATGCACCAACTGCAAATGAAATTGCCAGAGGAACCACCGCTTATAATTATGTGGAAACGGATACTCCACTTGTATGCCCCATATCACTAGAAACAATTGAAGACAACGATATAGTTATGAAAATAAATCGTTGTGGGCATGTATTTAAAGAACAGCATTTGCGACGCTGGTTTCAAAGAAATCGCCTGTGTCCAGTGTGCAGAGGAGGATTGTAATTATGTATGTTTACGGGTTTTCTTTGTATCAGTTTCACCAGTATGTTTGCGAGTTGGTTTGCTCCTGTTTTTTGAAACAGCATCAAGCAAGTAATCATACAACTTATTATCTATTGTTCCCGCTTTTTGGGGTTTATAAAATGTATATTCGGCACGATCATTCTGGTAATAAAGACCAAATGGAATAAATAAATCCGCAAAATCACTAAGGGAAACAGTGTTTCCCGACTGGGCGCTTCTGCTAAGGGAAACAGTGTTTCCCTTAGAAGAACCACCACTATATGAATCATCCGTTTTATTAGTTAATGCATCCAAACTGTATCCGCCGTGCATTTCATCTATTGCTTTTACGAGCGAAGCCATTATACATTGTTGCTAGATTCAGATTTCTTGTATGTTCGACGCAGTCCAGTTGACTTACTTACTTCACGCTTTGATTTCAAGTAATTCATTATATGTTTCACATGCTCTTTGTCTGCAATAATTTCACCTAAACATTTTTCCACATAGCCATATGTTAAACTTTGATATGAAGTTTCTTCGCATAATGTTATCACACTATCATTGGTGTTAATATTTTTGGATCCTTTTGATTTCATATATTCGCATATTTTGGTCTCTGTTGTTTCACGTTCGCTTCGCCATGTTTTAAGATCCGCATTGGCCGTCCGTATTTTAGAATCTAATTGAGCCCACTTTTTGAATTCTTGTTCAAATTCTTCTTTATGCATCTACGTATTCAGTTAACACTTATGCCTTTAAATCCCCTCATTTATTGGGTTTTAAAGATATAGTTCTATATCTTGACTCTGCAGTATCTTCAATTGTTTATGTATTTGCAACAAATATATCAATGTGCCTAAAACCCCAATAAATAACAAACCACAATACACTAATATTAATAATATGTAAAAATACACCTCATTATAAACGTATTGCCCAAATGGTTTCAAAAATTCGTTTTTTATACTTTCACTCTGAATAATGGATTCTACTATTGACTTCATTATTATGGTTGCATAATTATTTATGTTTTATTGAACGAAATAGAGTATAAAAAGATACTCGACCTTTTTTATATATGAATAATATTTTTGACACAGATTCTACATTTAGGTTTGAACAAATTAGTATGACTACTCCTACATCTGCGGGGAGTGGAGCTTATTTTAGTAAGATATTTGTTTTAAAGAATCCACTCTACATCCAAAGTCCCAAATGCAAAACACGACAGGGTATTGTGCAGTCAGGTAAAAAAATCCACGCGGATTTAGTATTCACCAATGACGATGAAGAATTTATTCAATGGATTGAAACTTTGGAGCAAACTGTTAAAAAACACATTTACAATAATCGAGGTAAATGGTTTGACATGGACATGGATGAAGACGATGTCGACAATTATATGACACCTACTATTAAACTTTTCAAGTCGGGAAAGCAATACTTAATGCGAGTCAATGTTAGTCAGCGCATCGGAACAGCTCCGTTGAAAATCTATGATGAGGATGAACAGAGTGTGAACATGGAAGCCATTAACGATACCACCTCTATTATAACTATTTTAGAAATACAGGGAGTCCGATGTTCCAGTAAGAGTTTTCAAATTGACGTGGAGCTGAAACAGGTTATGGTATTGAAACCTGTGAATTTATTCGAAAAATGCATCATCAAGTCCAAAGGAACTTTAGAAACAAAAGAACTCAGTTCACAATCGGGAACCAAGAGAAATCTGAGCAGTGAAACCGAAGGTTCTTTCAAAGATTGCCTTATACAGTCAGAGATTGTTAAAGAAGAAGAAAAATCAGAGATTGTTGAAGAAGAACCGGCTATTAGCATCGATATTGATGAAAACGAAAATACTTTAGCAAAAACTAACGATATTGAAGAATTTGACTTGACCCTGGATACAATTGAAAATTCAGATACCGTGCACTTGAAAGAAAAAACGGAAGTTTACTATCAAATGTACAGAGAAGCCAAACAAAAGGCCAAGCTTGCAAAGTCTTTAGCACTTTCTTCTTACATGGAAGCCCGCCGGATTAAGAACTTGTATATGCTGGATGATGTAGATAGTAGCGACGACGATGAAGATTTCGACCTCGAATAGAATAAGGGAACTTTCCAATCCGCTATGCGGATATAAGGTCGATTCAGAGACTATTTTGTAAGCGTCATAGAGTATGGGATTATAAGAGAACGACGAGTTCCCTTATTTTTTATCATTTTGTATTATATAATTTCCAATGTTTTCTGATATCATTAATTCTATTCAAAGTGGATTTTCTAAGGTTGCTACCCCTCAAAGAATGTTTGTTCTTGTCGTTTTCTTGGTTTTAGCCTGGTTCTTGCTTTCTTATTCTGGTTCCAAAGCTTACAGTATGGACTCCATGGAGACTGGTACTCCCACTGATGCTCATGTTGCCTCTGCTACTGCTTCTGCTGATGCTCCCATTGACAGACCTGTTGCTAACCCCAACGAGTTGTTGCCCGCTGACGCCAATAGTCAATGGGCTGCCTTGAACCCCGTCAACATGAATCAGGGCTCTATTTTGAACGGCGATATGCTCCAAGCCGGATATCACATTGGTTTAGACACTATTGGTCAAAGTATGAAGAACGCTAACTTGCAACTTCGTAGCGACCCTATTATTCCTAAGCAGGAAGTTGGTCCTTGGAACCAGAGCACTTATGAGCCTGATCTTGGTCGTATTCCTCTTGAAGTTGGTTATTGTCCTACTAACGCTTAAACGAAGTTGCTAAACGAGTTATTTTAACCTTATAAATGTCTGCATTTTTATTAAAGATGCACACATTTTATGCAATTGTTATTTTCATTATTGTCGTTATTTTGTATAGTCAATTAGTATTTCAACTTAAAAAAGGCGATGATCTAGAGATTTTTGAAACTGATTACATAACCAACGCTGATCTAAATAAAAGCACCATGTTAAAACAACCATTCATATTTACATTTAGCAAATTCGATAGTGCCTTAAAACACGTTAGTATAGTTCAAGATTATGGCAGTTTTGACATCTCTGTGAAAGACTTGAATGATTATTACAATGACAAACCAGGCAATAAAAGCATTGCTTTGTCATTAAATGCAGGCGACGCACTCATCGCTACCGACCCGGATGCCAAGTTTTATTCGGACTCTAACGGATATTTCATTGAAGAAACCGGACTCAAAAAATACTTTCAAAATTTAGACAAATACTTGGAACCACATTTCAGCGTGTTTAGCAAATATGACATTGGGTTTGGTGCTGGGACTCCATTGTTGTATCACACGTATGAACGTCGGTATTTGTATGTCGCCTCTGGTTCTATGCGAGTGAAAATGTGTCCGTGGCGCAGTTCCAAATACATTGTTATCAATAAAGATTACGGTAATTACGAGTTTAGTTCACCACTCAATGTTTGGAAACCACAAGACATTTATGCCAATTCTTATAACAAAATTAAGTTTATTGAATTTACGGTGCCAGCAGGCTCTGTTTTGTATGTGCCACCTTACTGGTTTTATTCGTGCAAATATGAAAAAACGGATGGTGATACGTTTGTGCATAGCTTTAATTATGGATCGCCGATGAACCTTGTTGCAAATTTGGGCAATTTATTTAACCATTATTGGTTGATATTCGGACCGGCACCAGTGCCGGTGTTGAGTGATACCACTACAATTTAATTTAATTTATTCATTGACAGGTTCTGGAGTTGATTCTTCGTTAACTTTTTCCGTCTCTGCAATAACTTCGGCTTTTTCCGCTTCGGCGTTAAGCCTTATAGCTTCCTCAGCAATGCGGGCTTCCTCGGCAATGCGGGCTTCCTCGGCAATGCGGGCTTCCTCAGCAATGCGAGCCTCCTCAGCAATGCGAGCCTCCTCGGCAATGCGGGCTTCCTCAGCAATGCGAGCCTCCTCAGCAATGCGGGCTTCCTCGGCAATGCGGGCTTCCTCGGCAATGCGGGCTTCCTCAGCAATGCGAGCCTCCTCAGCAATGCGGGCCTCCTCAGCAATGCGGGCTTCCTCAGCAATGCGGGCTTCCTCGGCAATGCGGGCTTCTTCCTCGACTTTAATTCGGAGAGCTTCTTCAGCAATAGCTTCGGTTTTCAGCCTTATTGCTTCTGCCTCAGCTTTAAGTCTCATTGCTTCCTTTGCACTATTATCTTGTTTAGGTCTTCTAAAATTAAAATTGAATCCGAACATTATATTATTTAACAAGCTAAATAATCTAACTTTTATACTCTCTGTTATCAACAAGTTCCAATAAAGAGGCTATCACAATTGTTTCAGAATACCTTGGTTGTAAGACCTGACGGTCCAGCCTTACCAAAACGAACCTCCAGCTAAAGCACTATTGGCCGGTGCAGGGCCAAAGTCGTTAAAGTCTTGTTGAGGACCCGGGGCTCCGGTGCCAGATACCTTCACCATATAATCATAGCCTTGTCCCGATGATCGGTTCACAGAGCTTATTGCCGGGGGAGGGGGAAACGAAGGAGCATCCATTGTATCCGCTTGACTGGGCTGGTGCATAGCGCGCATATTTTCCTTTTTCTTCTTCTCTTCACCTGGACCGTTCCAGAGCTCTAAAGCTCGATCCACCAAAATATTCACCTTTATACCCAACTTGGTTTGCAAACTCAGCACAATGACTAAAAACGCAAGAATCACAGTGGTTAAGTTGAAACCCTCATATTTAAAACCACTATATGTGGGGAAGTAGGTGATCATTCGGTGAATAAGCACAATGCCAATAAACATGACCGTGGATTGGATGAATATTTCGGCTAAAATCTCCAGCGACGACTTGTCAACACTGGCCTCGGGAATGAACTTTTGGATGGTTTTGTTGAGAACCACGACAGGGACAATCGCCATCATTGCATACTGGATCACATTGAGGATTTCCGCTTTTCCTTCTTCCGTGGTGGCAAACACATGGCTGAAAAAAGTATTTGAACCCGCCATTTTTGCTTCGTGAATTATATTGTCCATATTATATGTTATCAAACGAAACAAAATAAAGATATTGTTGGGTATTTATTTAACAATGTCTTATACTCCAGAGAATAAAGATAGTGAGAAAGGTTCTTTTGATGATTCTCAACCAAGCGATTCCATTAACATTAAAGGAGGGGTTATAGGGGAACCATCGGTTCCCTTAGAAGAGAGTCAATACTTGGATTTGCTCAAGCATATTATGGATAATGGCACGTGGGAAACCGGGCGCAATGGTCGCGTGAAAACCGTGTTTGGAAATATGATGCGTTTCTCATTGGCTGATGGGCGCATCCCAATTCTAACCACCAAAAAGACCGCGTGGAAGACGTGTCTTAAAGAACTGCTCTGGTTTATTAGTGGAAGCACCGATAATCGAGTGTTGAAAGAGCAAGGTGTGCATATTTGGGATGCCAACAGTTCGCGAGAATTTCTGGATAGTCGTGGTCTGCACCTATACGAAGAAAATACGCTGGGCCCGATTTACGGCTATCAATGGAGACACTTTAATGCCACATATAATTGTGTTACTGGTAAACGAGTCGTAGATGACGAAAATAGTGCGGATGTATTTGCCGACTCTATACGTCTTCAAGGTGTCGATCAACTTCAACAAATTATTGATGCTCTCAAACATCCTACCGAGAGGTTTAGTCGACGACTCATTATGACCGCGTGGAATCCTTGCCAGCTCGACCAGATGGCCTTACCGCCTTGCCATATTTTGTGCCAGTTTAATGTGCAAGATGGAAACAAACTGTCGTGTGCTTTGTACCAACGTAGCGTTGACACCCCCACGGGAAGCCCGTTTAATATAGCTTCTTACGGGTTTCTTACACATTTATTAGCAAAACATTGCGGATTAGTTGCACACGAGTTTGTATATTTTCAAGGTAATTGCCATATTTATGAACCACACATAGATGCAGTCAATACTCAGCTTCAACGAAAGCCATATCCTTTTCCAACAGTGTCGATTAAACAGGTTAGAGAGAATATCAACGATTATACAGTTGATGACTTTGTTGTCGAAAACTATGTGCACCACGACCCGATTAAGTTGGTAATGGTTGCATAGTTATTATTATTGATTAAAATTATTAATACACATTTATAATTTTAAATATTTATAATTTCCATTCATACTTTCCTATAAGATTATGTAAATCTTTTTGTGTGTCTAAAATTCTTTCTTTAAAAAATTTGTTATCACTTCTTAATGTTTTAATACCTATTGTATTTTTTATTTTTTCATAATTTTCAATTAAATTATCCAACCATTCTTTATACTGTATAATATTTTTGTTTATTAAATAACACGTATTTTTAATGTGCTTCTCATCATCATTATCTTCAAACCCGTGTAAATGTAAAGGTGTTTGAACATAATCTACACTGCAAATAGAAACATATTTTTTATTATTTTTTTCTTCAACAACCAATGTTGACTTTTCCTTTTTAAACTTACCTAAAAACTCATCTGCTTCTTTTTTTAACTCTTCGTACAGCATTTTTATTTCATTTACTTTATCACTGTTATTTTTATTTTTATTAGTCGGAGCTGAAATTTCATCTATGGGTGTTAATTCAAGCATTAAATCATTTATTAATATTTTAGTCAATTCATCTTTTGAAATTTTGAAAAATTCTCTATTAGAATTCACGCGATATGATTTTATATGATTATGAATTGCTTTTTCAACTTTGGAACCCTCTTGTGTAATTATTACAAACTCAACTATAAAAGGTGTTGGTATTCCTGACGTGTGCAAATTATTTGCCCTTATTTTTGGATTTTCTCTCGTCCAACCAATTTTTAGCACGTCTTCAGGAAACGATGGGTTAGACATAACATAAACATATTGTTCTTTATTTTCATTAATATTCATATGATAGTTGTTGTAAAATATATTTAATACATAATATTGAAATATAATAATAATATATTGTACTGTAAAATAATATTAATAATTGTAAGATAACATTTTACATACAGAATAAAGGTTATACCATAGTATAAAGAATGAAGAACCTTCTCTCGCATTTGATTCACATTACGCTGATAACAGAGTTTGAGGTCTTATTTTATATTTACTATATTGTGCCGTATGAACGCGACTCGATATACAAGATGTTTAATCCTGATACAAATATTGATATTCACAGTTATAATATTAGTAAACCAGCGTTTTGCAACGACGAATACCAGAGAATAACCGAGTACAATGACAAATTGGTCGCAATTTGTTATTATTATATTGGTGGCATCAATGCATTATTACTTGGCGCATTTATTTACGACGTGTACAAAGTTCTCTGCACAAGTTCTTTGCCTCGCGTGTTAAGCTCGCCCAAATCATGGCTTCCAGTAATAGATGGAAACCCAGTTCCCTATCCAGAGAACAGTCGGCTCCCTATCGGGCAGCCCTCCTTGGAGGGCGGAATAACTATGTTTCCCTTTGAAATAGAGATGGTTCCACCAGAACCGACTTGCACTTCTGTCAAACCAGTAGAATCTGAAAACGTATTGCTTAAATACTGGAAACAGTCGCGGTTTATGGCAAAAATGAGCGAAACACTGCAACTAATAATGCTACTGGGAATATTCGAATACTTATTTTTCAACTATTTGTTCAATAAGTTTCGTATTGTGAGTGCCAAACTTATTGCGTGCAACTTATTGTAAGGGAACTCGTCGTTCCCTTATGATCCCATACTGTAAAAGGGAAGTGGCAAGGAGAAACCGTAGGTTTCTTCTATTCGTCGCCTTCTGACAATTCAAAAGTAATTTCACCAGGGGCTTTCACATCGGATGATAGCATTTGAATCCGCTCCTCGTATAGAGTCTTATTCACTTCCATAGTGTAAGCTTGCAACTTGAGCACTATGTCTTTGATGGCCTCTACTTCGCCTGCCAACATTTCAAACTTGGTGTTAAACTCATCGGCTAATTCATCGTTATTTGAAGATGCAGATTGGATGGTAGACCCTTGTTGTTGATCGCGCATAAAAGTTTCTAAAGTGAGTAGACGCTTATCAACCAGAGATATAACTTGGGGCAATGTGAGTCCCGCTTTAGGGGTCTCTTGTACAGGGGCTCCTCTAGATACAGAAACAGGAGAATCGGATAAAGACGCGCCTCCGGCACGACGTTTTCTTGCAGCGGCATTAGCTTGACTCATATGATTTCGATTATATTTTGATTATGCAACTAAAATCTGCTAAATAAACGCACATTATTGTGTGCGTGTAGTGTATAATGGCTAAAACTAAATATAATCAACCAACACAAAGAAGAGTTCCCATAATCGCCAAATATCGAAGAACTAAACGAATAATACCTTCTCCAGATCTTTATTATTTTCATGTTCCAGACAATTATATCAATGCCGGTTTTGTAGAAGATGCGGAAATTAAAAACAGATTGATATATGAGCGCGGAACCGGTATTACTGGCATTAAAAACATTACAAGTGTGCAGTTAGCCGGTATTTGCAAAGAATTTGCCAGTTTGACTCAAAATTTAATAATGCAAATGAATAATAGCATTGTGTTGTATGTTGAAAATAAGGGTCAAATCAAATCGGCAGCAACTATTGGCTTAGGGTTTGATGTGGATGACATTGACTTTGAAAACTTTGACTTTGATAATGAAGACGAAGATGAAGAAGACAAACCATGGAATATTAACAGTATCAAGATATTGACATTATGCAGTAAAGAGTCTGGATATGGAAAAAAACTGATGGATATGATAAAACTTATTGTGATGCTTGGACAAGATAACGGATATATAACTTCTAATGTAAAAATCATATTAAATTCTACAGAAAGTAGTCAGCCATTTTACTTGAAACAAGGGTTTGTATGTGTTGGCAATGAATGCACATTTACATACAGTGGTGGATTCTCTAAAAAGAGAAACAAAACCGCATATAAAAAAAACAAAAATGCATATAAAAAACCCAAATTATATATATCAAGTTGAATGTCTGACTCCGATATTTTAGAGAAAATCAATGCACTTAAATCCGACTATTATGCAACCAATAATAAAAACATCTTGTTTAAAAAACAACAGAAATTCGATTTGGCCTCTAACATAATGCAGTCAATTGATATGCAAACGGTGTTAGCCTCCGTTATCAGTGTAAATAATTCGATGATGCAATTCAATTATGCGGTCTTTAAAACAGTAGCGTGTCCAGAGAATTACATGGATATTGTTCAATACATATTTGCTAAGAGCCGAGACCTGGTGCAGATGTATGGCACATTTCAGGCGACAGTTGATTGCAAAGGACTTACAATGACTGGAGTTGAGAGATACAAGGGATTTGTGTCATTATTGTCGCAACAGGGACTAGCAAACGGTGGCAACTTTTTGGCACATATGGACAAAATATATATAGTGAACCCGCCTTTTATGGTTGCCAATGTGGGGCAGATATTGTTGCCTCTGGTTGATCCATCGGTGAAAGACAAAATCGTATTGCAGAAATAAATAAGACAACTGCTCTAGGGCGGGAGTCTCTGAATTCTTGATTCCCTTAGCGATGGGATTTTAATAGATCGTCAACTTTTAAACTATTTCCTTGTGCATTGAATGCAGATTGCTTGTGTATTCTATGTTTTACTGTTGTTTCATAACAATTATAAAACTTGCATCCTTGTTTACGAAGACGCAACCACATATCATAATCTTCAATTCCGTTTTCATTCCAATAACACAGAGATTTTCGTATGACAGCGCTTGAATTAATCAATGGATTAAACTGGAAAAAGTCAAAGTTGCTTATGTCTCCAACAGGAAGATTGGGTCCAGCGCCGTTTATATCTCCAAAATATACACACATAGCACCAATCACGTCATAAATATGCAAATAGTATTGTTGGACTTGAAGTTTATTGGGCAACCATATATCGTCGACATCCAACAATGCAACATAATCATAACTGGCATACTGAATCATAGCATTTAGTGCATTAGATTTTCCACGAATATGATGTAAATCTAACACACGTATTTTATTCATAGAAACTTCGTTTCCCGACTTGTTTCCGCTCAGAGAAGCATACTTGTTGGCTATTTGATATACCTTTGAGTTTTCAGGGTGCCCATTTACACCAATTATTAATTCCCAGTTGCTATAAGTTTGCGCGAGAACAGAGCTTACCGACTCATCAATAAACTCGATACCGTTATATATTGGCATTAAAATGCTAATCATGTATAAAGAAAAATATGCTGTTTTCTTTATATTATTGCAACATACGTTGAAACATAAACCAGTTATCTTTGTCTTCTAACGATTCGGTCGTGATAATAAAACGGTCAAGATTTTTAAATACACAATACACAATGATAAGTTGATCATCTTTCACAAGCCAACCTTTGCCGAAAAACTCGGACAACATATTGTAATAAGTATTGTGCCACCAGTCTATCAGAGATTTGTGCAACATGAAAAACCCACCTGCTATAGAGACTTGGTTATGTGGCAATTCAATATTGTTATTTACTGCATCAACTAACATATTCATGTAATCACTATTGTTTTTTACACACGCATAATATATTTTGGATTTGTTCAGAGAGTTTATGGTTCTTGGCGATGCCCATTCGGATAACAATGTAGTGTTAGTGTCGATGTCTCTGTTTCGAAAATAACCAATGTCGCACCATCCGTAAAACTCGGTGTCAAAATACTTTTTGGTGGCAACTTCTTTCACAAAGTTGATTTTTTCAGACCAAAGAGCATTTAGTTCCCAACAAGTGGATGTATTCAGTAAGCTATTCTTGTTGTGGTTTATGATCCATTTCTTTTTGTACTGAAATGTGTGCCACAGCTTTTTGGATTTTTTAACAATCTTGATATGTGGATTATTGGCTATGTTTGGCAAATAAGAAATGGATTGGTCGTCGGTAAAAATAACAAGATTGAAATGATTGACGATAGAAATTAGATTTTGCATCCATTGTTGGTAAACGGCTGCATCAAACTTAGATTTCAATACGTAAAAACAAGAGGCGAAGGTTATTGACATAATAATAATATACTTGCAATAATTATTTAAATTATTCACAAAACAAATATATTATATCTTCAACATATTTTCTTAACAATTTATTATTATAGTCTAAATGAATATTATCAGCAGTATGTTCTTGTTTTATAAATCCATCATTATCTGTAATATAATCATATATATTTAAAAATGGAATACTATTTTTTTTACATAGGTCCAATAATATATTATTAGCAAATATAGTATATATTTGTCGGTCATTATAACTTCCATAGTTATTTTGACCAAGTGCGTTTGGTCTTGGATTTGGATATATGCACGAAATTATAGGTTTAATAGAATAAGTGTGCTTTAATAATACTATATATTGAACATAATTTGTAATCAAGTTAGTTATAGCGTTTTTATAATCATGGCAAGAATATTTGTGTATATTTTTTTGAATATCATTAAACCCATAATAAAATATTACATAATCATTTTGTTTGATATTATATTTTTCATGACCGTTGCCTAACAAATTACCAACTTCGTATATATTTAGACCATATTGTAGTAAAGTATATATTGTTAAAGGTAATTTACCAACACATAACCAATGTTCATGGATTTGTAATGAGTTATGATAAAATATTGTATGACTATCGCCTACTGCAAATATTTGTGACCCTGATAATAGGTTAGATTTTGTAATATAATTAGTATTTCCGTTAATATTTATTTCAGCAGTTATTTCTTCATCGGTATACATTATATATTATAATATATTTATATTTGTATTAATATTATCTATCAAATGATATTTTGCTAAATATATTATTAACGCAACAATAATGTAAATTATCAAAACCGGTTAGAATACCATTATTATTTGGCGAATTTATACCATCATAATATAGTCCATCATAAGAATCGCTATAATTTTGTGGAATATAATAATGACATAACATTGCAAATATACTTTCATTAGCTCTTCGTAGTCGATTATTATTGTATGACACAAATGTATCAGCAAACCCAGTATATTTATTTAATTGTGATATACATTTTTTAGTGATAATACAACAATTTCCAAAACATCCAACCCAGTTGAATTTATTTTCAAGCGAATCAATTGCATAATTGATAAAACCATTGATCAAATAATCTTTCAATATACAATGTCTAATTAAACTAGTATGATTAGTAATATAATTTATTGTATTGTATTCATTATTCGGTTCCATAATGTTGTCCCAATGAGTAATATGATTTGTAAAATGCCATAAAAATTTTACATATTCAATATTATTAATATTAGTTATTGGTTTATTAAGTATCATACTGTCTTGCATTATAACGTAATGGGATGAATCATCATTAATATAATCTAATATAATTTTAAATACTTGTTGGTCAGCGGAACCTTTGTTAAGTGTGTTAAATACTATAACATTATGTATATCTAATTCATTTAAACTTGTATTTGAATCGTTAATTAAATATATAGGTTCAGTTAAATGGTGTAATCTTATACTATTTAAACATCGTATTAATTGATTCATATGCAAAATATTCTGAACACAAGTTGGTATAACAAACGAAAACATATTATGTTATTAGGAATTAAAAAGTATTTAAATAGAATTATATTAAATACATAATGATTTCAAATAAAACAATATTACTATTTGGCGGGACTGGTTCTCTTGGTTATGAAATTGTGAATCGATACATTGCTAACAATATTATTTATAATTATTCGCGCGATGAATGCAAGCATTGGAAAATGAAGCTTGATTTTAATCAAAATAAAAATTTGAATTTTATTATTGGAGATGTTATTAATAAAAACAAAGTTAATGAAACATTGTTGAGAGTTAAACCAAATATCATTATTATTGCATCAGCAATGAAACATATAGATCAATGTGAATACAATACCGATCAATGCTTAAATACAAACTTACTGGGTGTAAAAAATATTTTAGATTCTGTCGAAAGTTTAACACAACAATTAACCGGATCATTAGAAACGGTATTATTTGTTAGCAGTGATAAAGCATGTAGTCCTATTAATGTATATGGTATGTGCAAAGCGTTATCGGAAGCATTAATTGTTGAAAAAGCGTTGTATCTCAAAAACTTTAAGTTTGTTAATATTAGATACGGCAATGTATTAAATTCACGTGGAAGCATTATTCCTCTTTTGCATACAATTGGAACTAATCCTACAAAACACAATTTTACACTCACAAACGAAAATATGACTCGTTTTGTTATGACACTAGAACAAAGCGTCGATTTAATTGAACATACAATATTACATGCATCAACTGGTGATACAGTTATTCCCAAGCTTATATCAATGAATGTAAAAGACTTAATCGAAATATTTTCAGAAAAATATAATAAACCAATAGTTAATATTGGCATTAAGCCTGGTGAAAAATTGTTAGAATCATTAATTAACAACTCTCAATCAGTACGAATCGTTGAACATGGCGATTACAAACACATAAAATCAATATTTGAATATAATGCATTAATTAATGAAGAAGATATGCTTGATTATAACAGTAAAATTAACCCACTGACTAAAAGTGAATTGGCAACTTATTTAAATAAATTGAATTTGCTTTAAACATATATAAATATCATCATATAATATAACTATAATGATATTATTATTTGGAAGCACCGGTATGTTAGGAAAATATGTTCACAATGAATTATGCAAACAACATAGTGTATATTGTGTAAACAGATATGAATTTGATATTACCAAAAATAATATTTCGGTCTTGGCAGAAATATTTGAAAAACAACCAAAAGATTCCGTGGTAATTAACTGTTCTGGCGTTATACCACAAAAAACAAATTCGACACGAGATTATATTTCTGTTAATACAATATTACCATTAACTATCAATAACTTATGCAAAATATATAATTTTAAATTTATTCATATTACAACAGATTGTGTGTTTGATGGAATAAAAGGGTTATATACAGCACAAGATAAACATAATTCAACTAACATGTATGGAATAACAAAATCTCTTGGAGAACCAGAGGATGCAACTGTAATACGAACATCTATAATTGGTGAAGAAATGTATGGAAAAAAATCATTATTGGAGTGGGTAATTAGTAATAAAAATGAAACTATTAATGGCTATAATAATCATTATTGGAATGGTGTTAGCTGTTTAACATTGGCAAAAATAATAAATGATATGATTGTAAATAATACATATTGGAGTGGAGTAAAACATATATGTTCTTCAGAAATAGTATCAAAATATGATCTGTGCTGTTATATTAATGATATATATAATTTAAATATAAATATAATATCTACAAATGCAGACGATAGCAAAAATCTATCATTAATAGGTGATATTGTTGTAAATGAATCTATATATAACCAAATTGTTGAACAAAAACATATAAATATAACTATGGGAAAATATAAAGAACTAAAAACGTGTAGATTTTGCAAATCTGAACAAATTATATTAGTTAAAACATTCAATAATTTTCCATTGGTTGGTGCTTTTATTAAAAATAAAAAAAACATTGTATGTGAAAAAGCATTTCCATTAACACTAATGTATTGCGCAAACTGCAACACTGGAATGATAAAAGAAATTGTTGATCCAAATTCGTTATTTACTGATATTAATGAAAGCGGGTATTTTTACTATTCATCGACTATACCATCGTTAAGAACTCATTTTACTAATTTATCAAACATTGTTAAAATAAGATATCCATTGTACACAAAAATTACTGAAATCGGCTGTAATGATGGCGTATTTATATCTAACTTTACAGAAAGTAAATACAAAATTATTGGTGTTGATCCGTCAGAAGCAATAAATAGTATAAACAGCAAAACAATAACAAAATATAATACATATTTCAATGATAATGTTGCTGAAGATATTTTATTGAAATATGGAAAACAACAAGTTATTGTTTGTTGTAATTGCTTAGCTCATATTGATAATATTTACGATGTCTATAAAAATATAAAAAGAATACTTGCTGATGACGGAGTAATAATTATTGAAGTTCATTATTTAAAAAATATTATTGACAATATGAATTTTGATTTTATATATCATGAACACATGAGTTATTACTCTGTGAAAACCTTCATTCAAATATGCAAAATGCACGATTTGTATTTATCAAACATTGAATTAGTATCAACTCATGGAGGATCATTGCGCGCATATATAACACATAAATTAACAGATGATATTTACAATATTGATATTCAAGAATATTTGCAATGTGAAACTAATATATCAAACAATATGAAACTATTGTTTAACCAAATGGAAAGTTGGAAAGACAATATATTAAATATTATTAATTCAGTGAATACTAAAGTTGCATATGGAGCAAGTGGTAGAACTAATATGATATGCAGTTATTTGAATATAAAATTTGATTACATATTAGATGATTCTATTAATAAAATTGGATCTTTAACACCATATTTTCATACCACAATATTAGATAGTAACATTATATATGAAAATACTAATATTATGTATATATTTATATTAGCATGGCCATATTCTTCGTCAATAATAAAAAAACATGTTAAATGGATATTAAGTGGTGGTGTATTTTATATTATATTACCAACTATTGTAAGAGTTGACAAATATAACTACTTATCGTTTGTTTAACCTTTATTCTCCATATGGAGAATAAAGTCATATGTACAGTAGTAATTCCGTCATTATACTAGAACGGAATGGACGACTACCATTAAATAATATAATAATTATGTATTATTATATTATTATTATTATAGATAACTATTATAAAAATTATCATATCATAAGATTACCTGCATTATTTGGTAAAGGATTAAAGAAAAATATAATATTTGATTTAATTCATAATAACAATATAAATAATATTAATTTAAATTCTAAATTTCAATGGTATAATTTGGATTGGTTAAAAGATGATATAAATATTGTTATAAATAATAATATACGTATTTGCAATTTTTTTACAGAACCAATACCAAGTTATGAAATAGTGTCATTGTATGAAACCGTGTTTAATAAAAAATTATTATTTGATATTGAATATTTTAATACTGATACGCCACAAATATCATACAATTGTAAAACTATATATGACAAATTGTTCAATTCTAATAATGGATATATAAAACATAAAAAAACTATATTAGAATCGCTCAAACAATATTTTAAATTTAAATTAATTAATAAAAATAACTTATGTGTGTCAAATATATGCGTAAATAACGTAAGTCAACTACAGTTTTCTTGTTTATTAAATTTATTTGAAATAACTAATGTACAAATTGCACCAACTAAAATAATATTAAATTGGAATAATATAAACACATTAAATACAAATATAAACATATTCAAAAATCAAAATATAAATCTATATTCATACCAATCAATTACATACGGAATAGAATATAATATATTTAATGAAACATCTTCTGAATTATTATTGAACCATATTAAACGGGTTATTGACAATGCAGCATTATTGAACGTTAAAAAATTGGTATTTGGTTGTCCTAAAAACAGATTCATAACAGATAACACAAACAATACAGATACTTTTGTATATTTTTTCAAACAGCTTGGTGAATATTGTGAAACAAAAAACATAACAATCTGCATTGAAAATGTTTCCAATAAGTATGGTTGTAATTTTTTAAATAAAATAGAAGATTGCGTTAATATCGTAAACTTAATAAATCATCCCAATGTAAAAACAATGGTTGATATTGGAAATGCTATTATGGAAAAAGACGAATGGTATAGATTAAATAATACAATGAATATTAATCATATTGATGTATCTAATGAATATTTAAACCCACTTACGAACAACGATTTAATAATTCATAAACTATTTAATATAGTTATTGAACATATTAAATATAACGGTATTATTAATTTAGAATTTTTAACTACAAATTGCGATGACGAGTTAAGTTCAATATGCAATTCATTAACACATTTTATTAATATATATGGAAAAAATTATCCTTCATAATATTCGCCAGACACTGATACATAACCAGCTATACCAATTGTTTTAAGCATTATTAAATCACCGGCACTAAGTTCTTTGATAAATTTTGCAAACAATATTTCAAATCCAACACAATTTAACATATCATTTACACTGTTTTGTAAAAACTTAGCAAAACTGCTAACATATTGTTGTGGTAGTTTATATAAAGCTGTAAATACATTAGTCGAATCATTGCTAATATATTTAACAACGGGACTGTTATTATTGAATATATTGTAATCAAACTGTTTTGATAACCAATATCTTCCTGATATTTTAATCAATATATCATATTGAATATTTGCGGATTCAATTTGTTTCAATGCACAATATGTCATCGTTCCTTCGCATAAGGATTTTGACTGACTATACATATTTTGTCGTAGATCAGTGTTGTATAGATTTAATATATAATCCGCATTTTGAGTAAAATAATTATTTTCTTCATTATTCAACTCGGAACATTCGACCAAAAATATTTTTGCGTCGGGTATTTTATCACGAACAGATGCAATGGTTTGTTTAGTTTGTTCATAACGTTGTTCATTCGTGAATACCGAACGAACCGCGTATGATAATGGCGTATTTGGCGGCTTGATTATAGATGTGATTAATACTAATTTATTCATATCTATATAATAACACATTATTTATATTAAATTTATTAAGTCTAACATTTTTTGTTCACATACACTTATTGACAAGTTGTCCAACACGTACTCTCTTGGCTTATATTTTTCAAGATTTTCAATAAATATGTTATACGTGGTATTTATGTCTTCATAATTATAAAAATATTCCCCACATTTACTATCCCAATATGGTATTGATGTTGCTGGTATATCCGGGTAATTTGAACCATATTCTTGGTTCATACTTTTTACATTCCACACTAACAGTGGCACATTACATGACATCGCTTCTTCCACCGCAAACCCTTGGCTTTCATGTGCATCTAATAATATCATGTACTTGGCATTTTGTAAATACTTTAAATAATCGTCTTCAGTATATTTATGCATATAACTAAATATAGTGTACTGTATATTTTTGGATTGTAAAAAATGTTGCAATGCTTGCAGTTCAGCAGGATTTCTATGTTTATAATATACTATAACTTCATTTCGCATCGACAATGGTTTTATTTCACAAAACTTGTATGTGTCAACCCCAAAGGGTAATACATAAAATTTATTATTATTATTACACCATGCTTGTTTAGTCCATTCGCTTGGTTGAACATACACAGAGTTAGGCCCTTCAATTAATTGCATTTGATCTTTAATTGGAAATACACTAAAATGTGGTCCAAATATAAATTTATGATTGGGATATTTGGATACATCAATTGGATATTCAGGACTATATATTACATCATATTGAGAGAAATCGTACTGTTTATTATTATCATATATTTCAATATCAATATTATATTTTAATAACGCATTCAAGTTTTTAAAATGAAAGTTTTGTTTAATAAGTAATAGTTTCATATATATTTTATTACAAATTATTTAATATATTTTTATACATGAGAATTTAGTATAAAGATATTCTGCAATCTAAATAATATGAAGTATTTTTTAGATTTTGGAACACACAAATTTGAAGGTCTTGAAGAATTTATTCCAAAGTTAAACATTGACAATACGTTCAACGTTTATTGTTATGAACCTAATCAAAGTATTTACAACCAATCTCAGTCCATTGCCGAACAATACAAAACTAAATTTAATTCTTTTCAACACAATAATCAAGCTATAATGAACTACACTGGAACTATTACTTTTAACTCGCATAAAGGAGCGTGGAATCAAAATCAATATATTGATGGTTATACTACTGGGTCTAACTGCCTCAGTATTAATCCAAAAGTTGACTATGGGAATGGTGTTATTTTTGATATAGAATCCACCACTTGCAATTGCGTTGATATCAATGAAATTATGGAATCAATAATTAACAATGATCCTGATGCCGAGATTTATATTAAGTGTGATATTGAAGGAAGCGAGTTTGTTGTATTACCTCGTCTTATATTGTCTCCCCATATTAATCATGTTAAATGTATTTTCATTGAATGGCATGAACGTTTTTGGTACGGAACTGATGATTATATTAATAAAATCAATGAAAGAAAACATATTATTAATATGTTCAATGTGCTTGGTATATTAAATTACGTTCACACATAAAGATTGTTCAAGCAATGATGACAAAAACTTATGAAACCCCATGCTTTCATTTCTCCAGTTTCCGCCTGCACGATAATGGAGAAATACATCGTCATATATTTCACAAAAATACTTATCATTTGTGTTTCGTGGATCAGATTGTATAAATCGTTGCAATGTTGCGTTTTTCTTTACTGATTCCGGCATTTCAGACGAATTCCAAGAACACGACCATAAATGTTTTATGAAATATACATCATTTGTGTGGTATTTATTGTTTGTCCAGCGAATCGAATCTGTATTTGGTATTGCAGTAGTATTCATTTGCAATTTTAACCAATTTTGCATCATCCCCCCAACATCACATCCCGGACAACAGTCCCAATTCAATAGTTCCTTGTTTTTCATTTTAAGCATATCAAAATAGTATATTCCATTCCAAATATAGTTGACTGTATTATTGAATCTACTTTGCAATACCACTGCACAATCATAGTTTGCATACTTATTTATATCAAATTCATCAATTAAAAACATATCACTATCAAGCAACAAATACTTATCCGGATGCGCTATTTGGTATTTTAATACATAGTTCATCGCATCAGCACATCTGGCAGCTGCACATTTATTTACATTATGATTATTATTGTTTATATTAATGCATTCAATATTCAAAGTGTTGCACATATCAATAATTTGTTGTTTAACAGTGGGGTCATTTCCATTTGAAAAATCAGGAAAATCCTTAGCGTCATTGAATACAATAAACTCATAGTCAGATCCTTTGAAATATTTTTTCAAAGTAAGGTATTGAATTTTAATGAACAATGGATTGTTAACAACTGCAGTAACGACTTTCATTATAAAATTGATATTATTCAAACCATTTAAATCCATTTCAACAATAAGTATAATATCATGAAGTTTACCATTGAAAATAAGGACAAGGCCAAGGCCTTCTCATCTATGTTCCAGAATATGAAGTTGTTTTCCGATCACATCAACCTGATTTTCGAACAAGATCGGCTCTACGCTCAGGGCATGGACTCCTCTCACATTTCCGTCTTTGAAATCATCATCCCTAATACTTGGTTTGACAATTATTGGCAAGAAGGCAATGACGTCCTTGGTGTCAATACTGTGTTATTCCATAAAATCCTCGGCACTCGCGAAGACGGTCAGCACATCACCGTCGAGTATAATCGCGATACGGATAGCGATAAGCTATATATGCATTTTACAAATACCACTGCCAAGTCATTCGATAAGCATTTTGAACTTCCATTATTCGAGCTCGAGTCTGATCTGATGCAAATCCCCGACGTCGATTACCAGGCCGAGTTTTCATTGAATTCCGGCAATTTCGCCAGTTTGGTAAGCCAACTCAAGCAGTTTGGATCCGACTTGTTTATCAAGTGCAACGAAGAAGAATTGCGACTCACCTCTAAAAGCAACGAATCCGGCAATATGAGCGTAGTTGTGCCCATCGACGATTTGTCATTATTTGCGATTAATGAAGGCGAAACAATTAATATGTCGTTTTCATTACTTCATTTGCACAACATTTGCGCGTTCCACAAAGTGTGCGATACTGTCAATATCAAGATTAGTGAGAATTATCCGCTAAAAACCACCTATTTACTAGAGCCTCTCGGTAGTGAAGATGACGCGGAAGAAGACAAGGCGCGCATTGTCGTATTCTTAGCGCCACGTATATCAGACGAAGAATAGAAGAAACCTACGGTTTCTCCTTTCCAGTCCGCTTCGCGGACATAAGGCCACTTCCCTTCACAATACTTATTGTTGTATAGGCTTTTTATTCAGCCATAGGCTTTAAAGCGTCAGGCACTTCATTGGGTGGCCGTTGGCCAGATCCATATATGTCCGGTAAAAAACTAGTCTTAGGACTAAAAAGCAATGGTTTGCTTACATAGCGATCCGCGTAATACCCGGCTCTAACCGCATTCTCGGTTGTTTGCACACCACCCCAATTATAATCCATAGGATTCACCGACTCGGGTGCACTAGAAGTGCTTTCGTGAATGACATCAAGTTCCGTTTTTTGTCCCATATGTTGACCATGTGGGTCAAATCCAGCAAACATATTCTGATTAAAGGCTCCGTCTCTGGACGCATCCAATATTTTAACAGGCTGTCCATTATTTATGGTATTAGAGATGGTCGTTGGGTCTATGGACGGGGGTGTGCCACCTTGCATATCGAACGGGCTGGGACGCATTCTATATACGTCGGTTCCTTGAGCTGTATTCTCATATTGCAAAAATAGCACAGGGCAACTAGTGCCTTTTTTGCGCTGTATCTCTAAATAGTTAATGTATTCATCCAAGTTGTAAAAGGGAATGGGTTCAAAAGAAGGATCTTTAGTATTATACAACAACAGGGTGTTATTCTTGCGAACTAACAAATCCGGACACCCTGGAGCCATATCATCCCCTGAAGTAAAGGTCTCTGTTCGTGTGTACCAATAAAGGATGGCTAAAAATAATACAAGTCCAATCCAAATAATAATGTTTTCGCGTTTCATTTAATATATTAGTATATTATATAATGACAATCGTCGGCAAACTATATGCAGATTGGTGCGGAGCATGCACATCACTTGCTCCTAATTGGGAAAAAATGACAAAGCAACTTGGTGGCAAAGTTGAAGTAAAGGACATTGAGTCTAAAAATATGGATAGCGAATTGAAAGAGTTTAATGAAAAACACGGCACCAATGTTGCTCTGCAAAAAGGATACCCTACAATATATAAAGTTGATGACAAAAAAACTGTATCCTATTATGGAGGAGATAGAAGCGTTGATGATATGGTAAAATGGGCATTATCCTCTGTGTCGAAAGGCGGTAATAACAAATCCAAGAAACGAAACAACAAATCCAAAAAACGTAATAACAAATCAAGACGCAATAACAAATCGAGACGCAATTAGCAGACGGGAAACTCAGTTTCCCTTAAACAAATTATATTATCAAAACATTGGTTGCATTAATAATATTTAAATACCCATATAAAAGGAAGGGCGCAAGCGCGTAGCGCGGAGAAACGTAGTTTCCCCTATTTAGCATTTAAACTTGGGAACCAAAATAGACATACCAATAGGTCTTCCAACAGCGCAAGCATCGGGATAACGAGATGTGCGACTGCAACCTAGAGTGAAGCATTTACCAGGCTTCTTGCCATAATAAACAGAGGTCCAAGAATCATTTCCAATAGTGGGGAAAAGACCCATCTTCTTGGAACCACCTCCAGAGTTCTTATTAACTAAAGATCCAGCATTTCTAGCTCTTGACGCGGCGTTATACAAGGTCATTTATATAATTGTCCAAGAGAAAAAGGTTAAAAACAAACCGCCTAATATATTAATCATGGCAACAACAACTAAAACCATTAAAACTATTTTCAATTCGGATGATGATATTCGCATTGAAAAAAACGAATCGGGTGGCGAGATTTACGTTTTCGACCCATACAATCCGCTAAATAAAGAAATCCAAGAATCCGATATTGAAGCGATTCTCCGCACCTATGGAATCAATGTCCCCATCACAAATGCAAAACTGTTCAAACGCGCATTCATCAACAAATCGTATTTGCGTCGCCCCGACCTTGAAAATGCAATGAACAATATTGTTATTGTGCCTAAACCCGATAATTGTATGCCCCTTCATACAAAATCCAATGAACGACTTGAATTCGTCGGCGACGGTGTCTTAGAGCTTATTACTAAATGGATTCTTTACCGCCGGTTTCCCAAAGAAAATGAAGGCTTCATGACCGAGAAGAAAATCGCCCTAGTGAAGAACGAGGCAATCGGTAAACTCGCGTATGAAATGGGTCTACATAAATGGGTAGTATTATCGAAGCACGCCGAGTCAAAAGAAACACGCACAAATTTAAAGAAATTGGGCTGCGTGTTTGAGGCGTTTATTGGAGCGATCTTTTTGGATTACAACAAAATGCAAGTGAAAGACGATGGACATTTATACGAGAATATGTTTTTATCGGGGCCTGGCTTTCACATGGCACAGGTCTTCGTGGAAAACGTGTTCAATAAACACGTGGATTGGATGAACTTGATTCGAAGCGACGACAATTACAAGAATATTTTGCAAGTCAAAATTCAGAAGGAGTTTAAAATTACACCGGAATACATTGAAGTATCTGAGCAAAATGCAGAGACAGGATACCATATGGGTGTGTATTTGTGCTTGGGACAACCAGTGTTTGGCTTGACACACGAAGACTCGATACCCTATAGTCAGTTTGCCAATTTCCAAGAAATCCATGACTATATGTCGAGGGCAAGCAAGGCGTTTATCTTTTTAGGAGAAGGTAAACACAAGATTAAGAAGAAGGCGGAGCAAATTGCTTGCGAGACTGCACTAAGGGCCTTAAGCACCGCGGAATAAGCGATCAAATCAAACTAAGAATATCGTCGAGTTTTATTGGTTTGACGTTTTTTATTACTTTTGCGTTTTTTGCGTCCTCCTGCATACGCTGTTGCATTTGCAACCGTTTTCTTCATACTACATAGTTTATCACACTTGAATCCGTTTTTTAAATAAAATCCAACAGCGTTTGTAACCGATTTAAGTTTAATTTCAGTAAATGATGATTTTTCAGCAAGAATCTCTAGTGTATCCATTAATTTGGCACCATAACCTTTATTTGCACAAATAAGGTCAATATATATTGTTTGTGATTCTTCCAATAGTTTAAATGCAATAAATCCATTCGAGTTATTATCCATGATTACTGCATCAGACTGCTCTAAACTAGTTTGCACATGTTCTGGTTTTATTCCAATACAATGTTGTTTATGTGTTCCAAGTATTTGACGTCTACAATCTTCATAGTTGTTTATTGTATTTGTAAATATACCAGTAGTTTGCTCGTAAATATAATTACTGAAATTTGTATTATATTTTGGATTAAAATGCAATTCCATATATAAACGTTATATATATTATATACATAATGTCTTTTCAGTCGGAGCCTTTTCAATTAAACCACTTGATAGCAAAACCTGTTCCGAAAAAACGGGACGACGTGGTTGTAAAAATATGTCGTAAAACTGTGATGGAAGATGATGTATTTGATGAGCGTATTGTGGAACAAGAACCATTTTTAATCGATAAACGCGACCAACATCTAGTGAATCGTGCAGACATTATGGTTCGATTGCGAAAGCTTATGAATGGGCTGAATGTCGAAGAACTTGAACTTAATAATGACATTCAAGGCAAAATATCAAAATACTTTTCTGAATCAGAGACAGAATCACTAGATAAAGAGTCTAGTAAAACAAAAGAGTCATTAGATAACGAGTCTCTGGATAAAGAACCAGAACCGACCGTTAAAGAACCAGAACCGGTTAAAGAACCGACCGTTAAAGAACCAGTAGTGAAGAAACGCATTACAAAGAAACAAAAAGCATTGCAAGAAGGTATCCAAGAAAATCTGGTGGTTTTTAGCAATGATTTATACAAAGAGATCACCAAACCTAAAAAGATCCTCATTCACAAAGCCCCCACATATTACATGGCCAATCGTCGTATGTTCATTCAAAAGTTGAATTCTCTGTTCAAAGTCCACGCAGAAGAGCTCAGCAAGATCGATGACGCCGACGTTAGTTGTGATAAACGATCCACCGAGGAGTTCGAGACTTTAACCCACCAAAAAGTGGTCAGTGATTATTTAAATCTTTATTCACCTTATCGCGGTCTTCTTATATTCCACGGTCTTGGTTCAGGTAAAACCTGCACTTCCATAACTTTAGCCGAGGGAATGAAATCAGAGAAGAAGATTGTTATTATGACACCTGCCTCACTCAAATCCAATTTCTTCTCTGAGCTCAAAAAATGTGGCGACGAAGTATTCCGCAAAAATCAAAACTGGGTGAAAACCAAAGTATCTAATAAAACGGATGCAATCAAGCTGAACAAGCTTACTGGACTTGATGTCGACGATATCATGAATGCCGGAATATGGCTTGGCACCAAAAATACCACTACTGGTAAAAAATTCGGCGACTTGAGCACTGCCGAACAATCAGAGGTGGATGCACAACTAGATCGCATGATTCGCTCAAAATATGTGGACATCAATTACAACGGCATCAATGCAAATATAATGAACAAGTTGACCGATAACGGAACCAAAAACCCGTTTGATAATTGCGTAGTCATTGTCGACGAGGCGCACAACTTGGTAAGTCGTATTGTGAACAAGTTGAAAAACCCAGACTCGATTGCATATCAGCTCTACGATTTTTTGATGAGTGCACAAAACGCCAAACTCGTGTTTTTATCCGGCACACCTATTATCAACTATCCTAATGAAATTGCCATATTGTTTAATATGTTGCGCGGATATATCAAGACGTGGACTATTCCCGTGAATGTGAAAACCACCGCGAAAATCAACAAAGAAACCATTGAACGATTGTTTGAACGCGAAGGATTGAATACTTACGACTATATGGAATACAGTGGCAATAAACTCATCATTACACGCAACCCATTTGGATTTATTAATATGCACAAGACTTCAGCGAAAAAAGATAATCCATCCGACACATATAGTGGCATAACACTGGACGAAACTGGGAATATTAGTGATTTCAAGTTTAAAGACCGCATTATCGACATTTTAAATGCCAATGATCTAGAGGTGGAAAAGTCCAAGGTGAAAGTCGAGTTAATTAAAGCATTGCCAGACGATACCGACTCTTTTCTAAATATGTTTATTGACCCGGAATCCGGCAATATGAACAACATAGATTTATTGAAACGCCGTGTTCTTGGATTAACGTCTTATTTCAAGTCCGCGCAAGAGAAGTTGTTGCCCAAATACGATAAGAACCGCGATTTCAAAGTGATTCGGTGTGAAATGAGTGAACACCAGTTGGCGCATTACAGCATAGCGCGTAAAGAGGAGCGCGACAAAGACAAAATCCAAAAACGCAAGGCTCGACTAGATAAAGATACATATGAAATGTCATCTACTTACAGAATTTATAGTCGTGAATTGTGCAACTTTGTGTTCCCAGAAGAATATCCTCGTCCCACGAAGAAACACAAAGGGTCGGACGAAGTTGAGGCGAGTGTGGATGATATGGATATTGACAACGATAATCGCGACATCATTGTGGAATCGGATACCGACTATGCAACCAAGATCAAAAAGGCTCTGGAGTTCCTCAAAGAAAATGGCGACCAGTATTTGTCAAAGGAGGGGCTCTTGACACTAAGTCCCAAGTTTCTGCATTTGCTTGAGAACTTGGAGGATCCCGATAACGAGGGACTGCATCTAGTGTACAGTCAGTTCAGAACGATTGAGGGTATTGGTGTTCTTAAACTGATCTTAGAGCATAATGGCTTTGAAGAATTCAAACTGGTGAAACGCGGTGAAGACTGGGACATCCTTAATTACGACGAGTCCGACAATACCAAACCACGATTTGTGCTTTATACCGGTACAGAGTCGGCCGAAGAAAAAGAGATCATCAGAAACGTTTACAACAGTAATTGGTCTGTTCTCTCGTCGAACATTCGTAGCAAACTCGAGAAAAAAGGGGCGAACAATTTCATGGGCGAAATCATCAAAGTCTTCATGATCACATCTTCTGGAGCCGAAGGTATTAACTTGGAAAACACCAGGTTTGTGCATATTGCTGAACCATATTGGCATCCTGTGCGTATGGAGCAAGTTATTGGTCGTGCCAAGCGTATTTGCAGTCATCGTAATTTGCCCGAGCATTTGCGAAACATCCAGGTGTATTTATATTTGTCGGTTATGTCAGAGGAGCAAATCAAGAACGAAAAATATATTGAATTGCGCACAATGGATGTGAGCCGTGCTGACCGTCAAACGCCGGTAACTACCGACGAGTATTTGTTTGAACTCGCGAATACCAAGGAGCAGATCAATAAGCAGATTTTGAATGCGGTGAAAGAGACGGCGATGGATTGTGCATTGTATAAGTCGGACTCCAAAGACTTGGTTTGCTATACATTCGGCAAAGTGAGCTCCAATGAGTTCTCGACCGTCCCGATTTTGGAACAAGATGCTACACAACATGCAGAGATGAATGTTAAGAAGCAGAAGATGACGGGTGTTATTGTGGAAATAATGGGGAAGAAGTATATTGCAAAGGCTACAAACGAGAAGAATGTGAAAGAACTGTATGATATTGATACGAAGGATTATGTGGGGAAGGCGATTTTAGAGAACAAACTGTGGCGACTAGAGTAAAGATATAAAGATTATATTTTTGAATATTATAGTAAATCCACAGTGTTTATTTTGCACTTTTATTAACCTTTTAACTTAACAATACCATTAACTTTAAAACCCGGGATTATCGGTGAAAACGGGCGCCGCCTGTGGCAACGCGGATTGCTCTGTAATGGCTCCAAAGAATCCACCAAGAGATTTATGCATTGTGAATACAGTGGCACTTGCAATGCCGGTGCAAACAGCAACATAAATGGCATCGCGAACCAAGTCTTTGAGTGGTTTCAACTCTTTTTGGACATATTTCATCTCGATAATTTTGACTAAAATAAAGAGAACGGTGGCAATAAATACAAGGGCAATAATGGCTTCCATATTATTTATACAATAATATGCAAGATACAAGAATCAAATACAACGCATAATAAAAGGAAGGATTAAAAGGCGGTAGGACCTTCGGTCCTGAATACCTTGGTTTCCTTTACAGTTCTTCAATTCCATCTAAAACAATATCACCACCAGAGCCAGAGCCATCTAAATCAGTAAATCCTAAATCAATCATGATATCATCGCCTCCAATTTTCAATCGGTCATCGTCGTCTTCTTCGGCTTCCTCCAATTTCCGTTGCAAGTTTCGCGATACACTGATCTCCTCAAGTCGTTCAATAGTCTTAGGTGCGTTCACTTTTTCCACATGTCCAGCTTCGTGCATAACGTGATCATGGTCATCAAATGTTAATCGGCTTACAATCGGTTTATTATCAATATTCATTATGGCTGGTATTGTTGCAGGGAACCTAGGTTCCCCTGCGACCCCTCCTACATTATTAGTGTTTTCATTTGTAGTTTCTCCTCTAGTTTCCTCTGGTTGAACTTCATTAGCTTTCACTGGTTCAGATTCGGGGTCAGGTTCCTCAATTTTCTCCTCCACAATTTCTTCTTCTTGTTCCACAGATTCGTCTAAATAAGCCCGCACAATCGCCTCAGTCGGAATACTATCACGAATTGTCTTCAGAATACATTCTTCAATAATCTTTTCGAATTCTCTGTTGTTCTTTTGTTGAGCAAGTGCAGAGGCGCTTCGGTCAAACAAATATGCATTCTTATACACCATACTAGCAACATTGATATACACCTTATGCAAAAAGTCGTTGAGTCGTGGAATCGATATGTCGATCTTCTTTTGTCGGGTTCCCACGCGAACACAAGTGAGCACTTTTAGTTGAATTACGTGCACACAAGTAATCAAGTCTTCTAAATAATTGCACCCCGACTTCTCTATGATTCGCACTTTTTCTGCCTCGATAATATTGGCATTCCACTTGGGCACACGGCACAAGAAGTTCTGAAATGTCATCAAATACTTATCCACTTCTTTATTCTCTACACTTAGTTGCCACGATTCGCTAAATATGGATTTAATACCTTCAATAATACGAGGCGACAATACACTAACTAAGCGACTACACCATTCATTGCGTGATTCATTCAAGTTGGCCAATACAAAGTCGTCCATTTACAAAAAGGATACATTATGTAAATCGCGTTCTGAACGAATAAACGCATAATCCAACATATACATCATCAGCAACTTCTCGTTCCGAAACTCACTCTTCACCTTTTCGAAACAAAACAATATGCTAGCATCAGTTCCACTACTCGGCGTAAGCCCTTCTTGGAGGGCGGAAAACGAAGTTCCCTTGGCCAAATGTGCCACTAAATCTAAACAAGATATTCCACTTTCATACATCGTGTTGCACAGAGTTATGCATTCTTGATGCGTCTTAGGCACAACAGTCAATAAGGATGTTATATCTGTGTATTCTTTCAAGGGTCGCCAGCTCTTAAATACGCCGTTTTCAAATTTATCAGGCACATAAATTTCACAAAATCGTGACAATATAGGTTTCAATAGTTTTTGTTTGTTTTCAACCACAATAAAAAAACGCGTGTTATTGCTAAACAACTCAATACATCGTCTTAACGCTGACTGCGCATCAATTGTTAATTCGTCTGCATTATAGAGAACAATGCTTTTAAACCAGGTGTTATCATTGCACTGCATATTGGCTTTGGCGAAGTTTTTAAGTTCATCGCGAATAAACTTAATCCCCTTTCCGTGGGCGCAATTAACAAGCATCACGTTGTTTTTCATTTTGACGCGGTCTTCGCTATAAATGCGCTTTAAGAAATTGCTTAGAATCGTGCGCTTGCCACTGCCGGATGACCCGTGAAAAACGATGTTGGGTATTTTCTTGACTTTTAAAAAGTATTCGAGTTTTTGTGTTGGGTCAGTCATTGTAAAGGGAACTACGTATTCAGTTAAAACTTATGCCTTTAAATCCCTCCATTCTTATTTGGTACATTAAGAACTTTTAACATATCAAGCTATTAGTTCATACCGCACGTCTTCCAGATGCTTTTCTATTTTTGTCCATACTGTTGAACACTTGTATTCCGCGTGCAACTCTGGTTTTCGAATATTGTATCCCGACTCAACAAACCATATATATTCCTTAATTGTGTCTTTGGGTAAATGCGTTTTTTGCTGTAGCATATGCAACATTTGCGGATACGGGTGAAAATCGATGGCCTCCATCAACACATCAATCTCTGGTTCAATCGTCGAATAATCGATTGTATTATACGTGGTTTTCATGATTTCTTCGAGGTGCGTTTTATAATAATTGATAGACACTTTCAGCATTTGCATATCGCCGTGCATTCCGCCATATAGTGAGCGATAATATACAGAAAGCAATTCATCTTCAGATTGCAAACCTTCGTGTGTAAATACATAATTATAATCGGTTTTAACATATGGAAAATACGTTTTACATGTGCAAAGCGAATTTACAATGTGAAGAAGTATGTCAATGTCTCTGGGTTTTAAGCGAAACGCATAATCTTTATCGGCCATCATAAGCCATACAACAATCGAGTACGAATCCATTAAACATACATCTTCAATGTATATAATCGGAAGACGGCGCAAAAGTTCCATTGGCGAATGCTGAATAAGAGCTATTGCGGATTGAATTGCTATTTGCGAGTCGCCTCTGCGAACTGCCTTTTGTAGATTGGACTTTATTAGAGGAATGCTGTATGAGCAACTTATTTTGGGTATATTAATTTGAGTCTCTGAAACGCAGTTTCTTACTGGTCTGTAATATAGCTTAATTCCAGATTTTTGTGTTATATATTGGTCGCTTGGCTCTGACATTGTGCAATAAAATGCACGGTAATTTTCTGGATCATATACGAAGCATTTCTTAAGTTTTGTATTATATTCGGATTTTATTGTGAAGTATGATTCAAGTTTACGTTGCATAGTTTATTTACTAATTGTTTATAATAGTGTAAATAATGTCAATTTTAGAAGAAACCTACGGTTTCTCCTTGCCACTTCCCTTTACAGTATTACAAATCTGCATTTGTTGTTCTTACAGGGTCATCAAGAGTCAAGTTTTTTAACATATATCATCTGTTTAGTTTTCAAGTAGCGTTCGTGGTGCATTGTTCGTCGGCGCAAATTACATAAAAGGCACGCTATCTGTACATTGTCTTTATTATGCCCAACACTATTATCGATGCGCTCCAATGTCCATTGATTATTTTCTCTCACATAATTGTAAAATATATACACGGGCTTTGAACAATAATAACATTTGAAGTCTTTCTCTAGTAATAACCCACATACAAAGTCGTAATCCACAAACTTGGTTGGATCATATTTATTTTTCTCTATATCTTGCGACTTGTATCCATATATTTTGTGCATTAATTGGCGTTTTGCTAGAGCGCGCGTTTCATCGGTATGTAATACTCGATGCTGGTTATCCGCCTCTAAGAATTCTGGTGGTAAATTCCATTGCGATGCTTCTTTTCTTATTGATTTTTCTTTCTCTTTTTCCACTACTCGGGAATCATTTTTTTCGGGTTCTGTCTTTGACAATGTCTTTGGCACAGCCTTTGGCATAATTAATGTTTTTACGTTCCCAGTTAATCTAATTTGCGATTCATCCATGTAAAACTATATAAACATTTTTTGATAATAATATAAAAGAACAAACACAATACTATGTTTTCACAACCCGAGCCCGAACAAGATACTATAAGCGCTTCAGTCGCAAACGACATTGCTTTATCCAAAGACGATGTTGCCACACTAAAAAAATACAAACAATATATAGGTACACACGAAGAAACCGCTAATATGACTATGGAACATATTGATAATTTACTTGAATCCGAAAAGAAAAGTATGAGTGCAGAGCCTTGGAATAAGTTAGACAAACGTTTGAAAATCCAAAAGTTGCACGCATATGCCGAGAAATATGGCAAAGACAATGGATTGCCAATGAAAGAAGTGAAAGGCCTAAAGACGTTTTTCAGCGAATGTTTGACCAAGGACAAGATGTCTAAGGTCAAAGAAGTAGAATACAATAAAGCAACGGGACAGATTCTAAGTATTCCCGGACTAGCATTCAATACAACCAGTCGCGCATTTACATTGAAGAACTTGGACAAAAAAGTTAGCACATTGAAAACGTTGACACCAAAAGATAAAGAATCTACTGTTTAGACTTGGTTTTTGTTTGTTTATTATTTCGTTGCGAACGTTTGTTGGTGCGTCGTTTTCTACGCCGAGAACCACCACGCGATTCGTATTGCCATGTATTCCCGCCCAACGAAGCTGGTTTCAAAGCAGGAGTATTTAATATTGTTGACATTATACAATATTAAAAGATATTTATCATCTTATACAAATGTCGAATTACTGTGTAGCGTTTGTGTGCAATTTTCGGTATCTAGATAAATTCTTCGAAACGTGTAATGCACTCATCTATGTTGGTGAATATTCAGGGCCAATCGTATTGCTTATTGGAAACGATATTAATGTTCGCGAATTATCTTCATTGCCTTTTTTTGCGAAACATCCTCAAATACTAATTAGACAAGAGCCCGACATTATTTTCTCTGAACAAGCCGTAAAAACAATCAATGAAACCAATGCCAAATGTGATAAATTCGGATATAAGTTGTTCCAATACCACAAGTTTTATTTGTTCACGCCATATTTCAAGCAATGGAACTACGTATTTTACATTGATTGTGGTGCAAAAATATACGATAATATAAAGCCAATATTAGATTGCGCAAAACCAAATCAGATTGTCGCGCATTCGGATGCATACCCCACATACAAATGGACACTGAATGACCAGTTTTTAACATCAAAAATAGATCCAGTTGTCAATTTGACTGCTCTGGTTTCCCTTGATTATTTTCAAACTACTATTATGCTAATAAGTACAGAGATTATAGATGGAATAAAAACATTTGAAAATCTCTGTGCACTGACAGAAAAATACCCAGATTGTAGAACAAATGACCAAGGAATAATTAATTTGGCTTTTATAAATCAATGGTCGCAAATATCACTTGGTGATGAAAAAAAGTATTATTACGATTTTTGCGTGCGACATAATGACAAGCCATATATCATGACTAAATATTATGTGTTTAATGATTAAGGGCATATATCTGGAAAGTCGCATCTGAATCGACGAGTTCCCTATGCACAGTCGGGAAACTGCGTTTCCATTAGACTAATGATTCAGTTCTAATAGGTAGTGTGTAAATAAAATCGCGAATCGTGTTGAGCCACTGGTTTCCAATAGTTTGTGATTCATGATTGTCCGGCTCATATTCAGTGTCTGCATTCGAATTAATGTGCAAAACTGGATATGTGGCACCCTCGTGGTCGATTTGATGTATTTCCACATATTCATCCAGCATTACATAATTACTGGCATTGGTCAAAAGCCATTTAGTATGGTAATCGCGACATTTTGTCAAATAGTCTAATGGAATACCGGCTTCGCCGGTTCTGGATCGCTTTGCGATTCGTTCCAAACAAACCTCTGGATCCGAGTTCATATAAATAACCGCATCCACCCGATAATCCTTAATAAACTCATCATACCATTTATTGTAAATATTGTATTCCATATTTTCAACAATATCATCATCATGCAACATGTTCATGAATATGTTTTTGTCCGCACACAATGATCGCTCAATAATAATAACATCGATGTCCGGATTATCGCGGATAGCGTTTTTTAGAAGTGATAATCGAGTAATATATGCCATCACTTGAAATGTGAAACCATAACGGGTCTTGTCCGAATAAAATTTCTCTAAAATTGTCTTTCCATCATCATCTCTAAACTGTTCCCAAAGATCGACGGGTTCTTTCAAGAACAACACGCGATCATTCTTAAAGTATCGCTCCATGTTCTCGAGCACAGTTGATTTACCGGCTCCAATATTACCCTCGATCGAAATTAAAATAGGACGCTTCATTGTTATATAGTTATTTGCACATATGTTTATATTCTTCTTTGTTAACGGCTAATTTAAATTCAATTTTTTAAGAGAATCGACTGTCGATTCCCTTAGTCGGGAAACTCTGTTTCCCTTAAGGGAACTTGTCGATTCAGAGGCGACGTTGTCGCCTCCTATGCCCTTATAATCCCATACTGTAAAAGGAAGGATTAAAAGGAAACCTTGGTTTCCTTTAGAATAAGAAACCCTATTATTATATATGTTGATGTTGAAAACTGTTGTATCTGCTATTATAATTGCGTTTTTAGTGTTATTATTTGCGTATAAGCTCGCCAAACCATATTTTCAATTGCATCCTTGGATCAGAAATAGGTCGTTATTTGAAGGTTTTGATACAAGTGGCAACGATACAAGTGGCAACGATACAAGTGGCAACAGTATCGATAACACGTCTGTTTTACCCCCAGTAGCGATTCCGCCAGTAGGGGAAACAAATGGTTCCAGAGAAGAAGATGACGATCCCACACAGAAATCCACTCAACTTGCCGATATGTTTGAAAAAGTGAATACACAAATGGATATACTTAGAACAATTAAACTGAGCGACACCTATTTACCACTAAGTTTAGACAAAACTGCAGAAGATCCGTTTGTTATTTTAGCAAATTTGAAATTACTTATCAACAATGGAATCTACAAGAACGAGCTTGATATTAAAGAACTAAACGACAAATACATTGGCAATAAAGCAGTGCAATTGTTAGCCTCCGATATCAACTCAATCAATATGGAACCTGGTGCTACTGCAAGTGGTGTGTATGGACAAGAGTCGTCATTTTTAAAACGCGCTCAAACCATTGTGGATGCGCATCAAAAGCTGATTGACAAAATACTAGAAGCTCAATCCAGAGAATAAATCTAACCTAACGAATAATTATATGAAATTGTTATTACTCGTTATATTTACAGTATTAATACTTGGCATAGTAGAAGAAACCTACGGTTATTCGGTTGGCCTTGCAGGCCAACTTACGTCCTTGCCACTTCCCTTTTTACAGTATGGGATCATAAGGGAACGACGAGTTCCCTTAGTTTGGTTATTACTTATAATGATCATGGCATTGATGTATAGCACACTAGTTATCGTCAGTCGGGAACCATTAAAAAATAAAAAGAATCCGAGCAATCCATTTAAAAAGCTCGGGAAAACAATTCAAAAGAAAGTTATTAATCCAGTGAAAAAACTTGTATCTAAACCGAAACCCAAACCAAAAGCAAAACCATATATATTGCCTGTTCCAGTCGAGTTTGCATCTTATGCCGATAATGTGATTAATCCATCTAATGACGATAATGACGAAAACATAAGGAAAGACAATGTCGAATATCAAAAAGCATTGGATGGCAAACCATCAGATAAAATAGTATCGAAAAATCCATTGGGCTCACTGTATTTTCAGAGCACAGGCACAAAATGCAATACATCCGAGGGTAAACTGGTAGACCGATATATTGTGGTAGATTCATTAGCCCAAGGAGATTTATTGAATTCAGCCGACGCGGATTTCAACAAGAGTGTAGCACCATTCAATATATTGGATTACAAGACAACCCTTGCGAATAAATGCAGTCCTGTTACGATTACGCCAGTTGATGTATATGGACGTCAAATGGCGAAACAAACGCGGTATGTATAAAGGAAACCAAGGTTTCCTTTAAATCCTTCCTTTTACATTAAGGGAAACGAAGTTTCCCGACCGTGCATTTCTGCTAAGGGAAGGGGTCATAGGTTTCCCTATAGTTGGTATCTCAAATAAATTTGATGAGCTACCAAAGCTCCCATGCACTGTGAAATGATGTAAGGAAATAGTTCGGTAGCTGGCAAAGCACCGGAGGCAGCCATGGCTAAACTAACAGCGGGGTTCACGTGGCCACCAGACGAGTTCTTTGCAAGCAAAATAACGACGGCTAAAGCAGAGCCAATGGCTAAAGGGTTTCCGGTGGCGAGCACAATATAAACAAAAAATAAGGTGCCAATAAACTCAACGATGTAATTATACATATACCATAATTACAGAACTAAAAGGTCAAAGGTTTATCGCCTGCGAACAGCCATCAAAGCGCTATAAGCAGAGTTATTGTACCCACCTTGGGACGCATCGTTATAATTGCGGTTCATCGCTTGTTGTCTGCGAAACCGAGAATAATCAGAACTGTCGGCGACAAACTTCACGTTGCACGAAGAAGATGGAATACCAGTAGCGTCAGGATTTGACCAGAGAGAACCAATCAGTCTTCCATAACCAGGTCTGGAAGCATTTGTTGGATTGGGACCGCCGGATGAGTAGTTTTTACGAGATAAAAAATCGCCACTGTTATTAACCGCACGAAAAGGCGTTATCACGCGATTATACCCATTCACTGTGCCTGTAGCGTATGCAGTGTTCCAACCTTGGCGAAGAACCTTGCGAGTATCCACAGTCTCTGTTGTTTTATAATTAGTAATGGTTTGCTTGGAACTAAAACCTCTAAATGGGCCTCCCAAATTATTTGTGGCAATAGACATTATATATATAATAAGGGAACGTAGTTCCCTTATCCCTCCTTTCGCCATTAAGGAAGGGGGTCATAGGGGCGGAGAAACTCCGTTTCCCTTAGCAGAAGCGCCCAGTCGGGAAACTCTGTTTCCCTTAAAGCATATTATAAATTGCAACGTATACCTCTTGCAGTTCCTTGCATGCATTCACTAAATCTGTTTCGATATCATTCATCGACACCTTTTGCGCATAAGCAACCCGAATTCTACTACTAGTATCGTGCGGGTGCAACTTCTTAAATCCGCAAAAGTTCAGTTTCTTGGATTTCACAAACAAATGCTCATACAAATAATACTCAAGCGCTTTGCCTAAAGTATAATCTTCGTTTTCCAATATAATGTCATAACTGTTCTCCATGGTTGTCGCACTGGTTTCAATAGGAACGCCATGTGTTTCCACCAAATTCATAAAATCCAATATTTTTGTTTGCATTTTAGCACACGCTTTCTTTACAATTTCATTATTACTAAACACCCCTACTGTTCCCACTACAAAATCAAAGCTGTCTTCTTTAAAGTGTCGTTGCACATCCAGCAAATAAAAGTTCTTATGCGCATACTCGATTTCGGTCTCAGTTGCACCATCAGCCTTCATCTTATTCTCGGTTTGTGTCCACGCGGCAGCCGCCTTTTCTGTGTCAATCGTGTTTCCATAGGCGCACTTGCTAACCACATTAAACATTCCGTTCGTTGATGCACTAGCTACTGAAAACTCGCAACTTAATTTAAGTTGTTCGCCTGGAATAGCACCAATCTTGGGTCGAAGACGCACTAGATCAATGTAGTGTCGTGTTAGCTGATTCATTGGGAAAATGCGTTCTTTGTCGGCTTTGCCCATGTATTCGCCGGTGGTTTTGTTTTTGAGTTTGAAGTCTTCCGTGGTTGCATAAATGATATGATCGGTATTATTGGTAACATCGAGTTCCATAATGTAATTACCGGGAAGCTCATCTAACTTGGTCGAATAAATCGGGACACAACTAAGACGTTGTTTCACCATCTCGTTATGTTGTCGACTGGTATTTACTTGAATTGTGCATTTGTTGTCATTGTAAGTTTCTGTGCGAAATACAACGGTGTCGATGTCATTCAAAATGATACGGCGCAGTGCATTGGCTAAACTAACATTAATGCCAAACAAAGTGAATTTAAGTAAGCCGGCGTCTTCGGAAATGTTGCTAATTTGAGGGTTCATTGTTGTATATTATAATATATTTTATTCTTTATTTTATAATACATTAATTAGTCAATTTTATACGAGGGGCGGATGCCCCCTACGTGTACCCCCACTTTCATAGATATCATAATAAATAAGGAGGGATTATAAGGCGGTAGAGACCAAATGTCTCTGAATACGTAGTTCCCTCGCCCTTAGCCAAACATCATACGCATTTCCCCATATGTCATCGGTCTTCCCATTTTTTGTTCAAACTCTTTACCTCCATCTGCTATAATATTTTGTAATTGATTGATAGCTTGATCTAAGGGCAAACGAGACAACTTCGTTGTCTCTGAATCCGAAGATTCCCGACTGGACGCTTTCGCTAAGGGCAGACGAGACAACGAAGTTGTCTCTGAATTCGAAGATTGTATTTCTTTAACTTTTTGCATTCCGTCATGTTCAATCTTCTTCATAATTTCATTTAATTGTTGAGGTTCCATTTACTTGATTGTGTAATGACTCTTGTTTTTATATTATTTGTTATAATTTTGTCCAACCATATATTTTCAACGATGGCATAACCGCCTTCTCTGATTTCGTCATTATTAATTTGCGTGTTTCATTACAACTTGACCCAAATTTCCCCATAAATTGCATTTGTTTTGCCAACTCCGTATTTATCACTTTACCATCAACTGTGCCTTCATGTTTTTTCGAAGGGCTTAATTCTTTATGACTACATATTGTTCTGGTTCCTCTTTTCACTTTTTTTGTATACAAATCATAATGGTCAGCCAGCACTTTTTTGGCATAGTTAAGAGATATATTGCTTTTATTTGAAATTAAATCTTGGAGTCGTTGGTATCGCGCTCCATTCCGACTTCGAACCGTCTCTTGAGACCAACTGCTCATATTTGCTCCCACAAAGTATCCAGAGGTTTGCGTGGTAACCGTTTTTTCGTTCAATGTCAATTCCATTTGCATTATATGTCCAGTATTTATATTGCCTAGTAGCCATTGGCATCCATAATCACCCGCGTTATTTGTCGACATGATTTTCACATAATCATCCATCATAGTTCCTTGTTCCATTGCTTTGCGAATGCGGAAAAAATAGGGCACGTGGTCTTTGTCCCACAACGGTTCATCAGTTTGTTTCAGTGTGGTTTCACATCCAATAATCCCAGCACTAGTAATAAACCAATCAGTGCAACTGCATAGTAAACCAGGGGCAGTTTGCATTTTAAAATGATATCCATGTATTGGATATATATGCGCAACCACATTCGTAAATAAACCAGTGATATAGTTGCTGTGTGTATTGTGCGCCATAACTATATTTGCACCGTCTGACCAAATGAATGCACTGCATCGGTCTCTAAGGGAAACATAGTTTCCCGACTTACGAAAGGAACCTGAACTAAGGGAAACAGAGTTTCCCGACTTACGAAGGGAACTTCGTTCCTTAGGGTCATCCAGTGATAATAACATATTCCACGCAAATATGATGTCTACGTGAATACCAGACCCTTCGCTAATTCCGCGCAGTTCGTCATATATAAATTGCCAATTGGGGTCGGTTATCCACAATTGATACAGAGATTTACATTGGTTTATATACGATTCATATTTGCCCTTTTTTAAATATTTCAACATTGGTTCCAACTTGTGCATCTGTTCTTTTAGTATAGTTCCGTGCTGTAATCCGATTTCATAATGCGACCCTTTATATTCGACTTGTATCCAACCACTATGGTTTTTTCGTATTATCATATATAGTATGACAACACGCAATTGCAGAGTAAAATCTATTCGCGCAAGTACATGTGGCATGATTGGCTTATGTAAACTAAATCAACTTACACTCATGGAATCGATATATACAAGTGTAGGCACATTTTCATGGACTGCGCCTTCAACGTGCTCCAGTATTCAATATTTGATCGTTGGCGGAGGCGGTGGCGGAGGCGGTGCTTACGATAATGCCGGGTCAGGTGGCGGTGGCGGTGGTTCTGTATTAGAGGGATCGACTTCCATAGTTCCAGGAACAGTATATACAATTGTTGTTGGATCCGGCGGTGCAGGCGGAACTGTTACATTAACACCATCAAGAACAGACTCATCTGGCGTGTCTGGCGACAATTCTAGTTTTGGGGGCATTGTTGCTTTCGGAGGTCAAGGGGGTTATTCAAGTCGAACAACAAATGGTGTAAGTGGCGGTGGCGGTGCGGCAGCAACATCAATCAGTAGAAGTGGTGGCGGAAGTGGAGGTGGTGGTGGATTTAGTGGCGGTGGCGGTGGCGGAAGCAGTGGTGCAGGCCAAAGTGGTGCGGGTGGATCTGCCGGAGGAAGCGGAACAGTAGCAACCATTATTAGCGCAACATTCGGTCAAGGTGGCGGTGGCGGTCGTCAAGGCATAAACTCAACTGGATATATAGGCGCTCCTAATACTGGTAATGGTGGTGGCGGAGCGTCATCATTATCTGGAAATGCTGTAGCCGGATCCAATGGCGGTTCCGGATGCGTTGTATTAAAATACTACGCTTAATTAAACAAAAAAGATATACCCAATCAATAAAAACATAACAATAAATGGCAACAATACCAAAAACCACGATACACTAGTGTATCCATTCTTGCACAGCAAGTTTAGAATCCATGTCCAAAATAACACATATAAAAACTTAATCAAAAAGATCACGTAGGTGTTAGTAACTTGACAACTGTAATCGCCTAAACAATACATATCAGTATTTCCACTATTTTGAAACATCATTATTATTATAGCAAATATGCTAATAATAAAGTAAAAATATGCTGGAGTGCACCATTCACGAATATTCATTTTATATTATTGATTCATACAAAAATATAAAAACCATTATGCTAAAAATGCAGGTTTTTGCATTTCCAAGTAATTATTGGGCGCACCAATAACTTGTCGAGCGGCATCACTTGCACCAGTGGTTGTTCCAAAATTGTTAAAAAACCCGGATCCACCATTCATTGATGATCTTTTCAAATATTTGCGACTGTGGTTCTTCTGTCTAAGAGAACCTCCGGTTTTCATTCCACATCCACATCCACCTTTCATAGTGCTAGTTGTCATATCACGCTGAGGATCACCATTGCTCAATGTGTTTTGCGGATAATAATATCGCGCAGCTAGTCCGGCAAATCCGCCTTTCATTCGTCGAGTTTTGTTACCCTTCGGGAGGGAACGCTTGCTTTTCTTATTGTGCTTTGAAGGCATTGTATATACAATAATAAATAAAAAAGCAGTCAATATAATAAAGGAGGGATTTAAAGGCGGTTGAGACCAACCCTATGGATACATTGGTTCCCTTTATTCAATATCTACATGCGTTAGCAAATGACGTCTGCAACAAGGATCATATAATCCAAGTTCATCTAAAACCTCGCCCTCGGCGGTCTTTTTGGCATTGTCCTTTGATAAATACACGGTGCGCGTAAGCACCGCGTCGTCGTGAGTCCCCATTTGTTCTTGTTTTCTCTGTCGCACCTTCTCCAAATAATATCGATATTTATCCGCTAATACCTTACCGCATGTCACGCACTTCACTGGAATAATCATTGTATTTATATAATACAATCATTTAAATGCATTTATAAAAAATCAATTTTCTAAGGGAACCGAAGGTTTTCCCAATGAGGGCTTACGCCGACTTGGCGCTTCCGCTAAGGGAATCGAAGATTCCCGACAGTCGATTCTCTTAGCAGAAATGCACGGTCGGGAACCAAAGGTTCCCTTAAGGGAACAACGTGTGTTGAAAATGTTCAATTATGTCTCCAAATAACATTAATATTCTCTGGAATAGAGGCATTAATGCCTTTGCGCGCATATGCATCTGCAATATTATTATTTAAGCTATGCATATCCAAGTTCGATGTATGTGCTTTTACGTGATTAAACTGCACATTTTGAACATCGTTTAAATGTATTACCATCGGTTTTAACAAATCTTGGTTCTTTACACTTTTACCATTTGTCTTAATCCAACCATTGCGACTCCATAAATCATTGTATACGGTTAAACATTCGATTGCATATTTGGAATCGGTATATATATGCAATGGCTTTGTTGGAAACCAATGAGCACGAATCAGTAGTGCATACTTAATTGCTAGTAATTCGCATCTCTGGTTTGTTGGCGGAATTGTATTTACATATGGAATACTCAAACTAGTGAAATCATTATTGGGAAAATAAATTCCCATTCCACCTTTTTTAATGGTATCGATATAAGAACCATCAGTATAGACGAGCAATGGCTTATGCCCAAATGAATGCGTGTGATATAATCGAATAGATCTGAGAAACATCTTTATTATTGTATTAAAAATGTTTGCTGTTTTTATATTCAATTTTAAGGGAACAAAGGAAGGGGAACCATTGGTTCCCCCTATGTGCAATTACCATAACATTTCCCATTATAATAGTAAAAATCTCTGTTTTGCAGATTATAATCACTATAGTTGGCAACACGGCTCGGTCCATTTTCATTACCCGCCACACACTTTTGGCCACCAATCAATACACAACAACTTGTGGATGCGCATGTATTCGTATCTAAAGACGCACATTTTTCCTCAAGTGCTCCAACATTGCCTTTATACTGGTTGCAAAATCCACCCGGATAACCCGCGGTTTCATACACCGGCGCCATTTGCGGTTGTTGTGTTGTGCGACTTAAATACACACTGTCTTCATAATTTGGCACATAATTGGATGCTCCAAATTTGTATGCACCCGGCACATAATACACGATTGGTGCAAAACTCATATCTGTCATCTTGTTCTCTATCAACTGGCCAAGTGAATTGAAATTGTAAAACGATCCTGTATTATCACTGGCACCAGAGACATCTTCCGGATGATATTGTATTGTCGTATCAGTTGAATATGTGCTTGAATACTTTGCCAGAGCATAGCGCGTTAAATCAAATTCTAATGTGCCAGTTGTGGATTTTTTATATCCGGTCGGTAATGGGTCCGGCAACTTTTTCATTTTATTGGTTGGTGCTGGATCTTGGTTTAACACTAGTTTTCCAGCCGAATCTGTCTTGTATTCTGTTTTTTTAACTTTGTATTGATCGTCTGGCAATCCACCTGCAGGTATATCTGTATATGGAGGAGCATTTAATGTAGCATCGTTCGTTTGTTGATATAAGGTTGCACTATAATATTGCACATCATACTTGGGATCGGCAATCAGTTTTTTCGAATTGTTTGGATCGACTAAGTACCCTGTCGGAATTCGCACTTTTTTCTTTAACATTCGAACTCGGTTTCCAGATAAATCTTCAGTTGTCACTGGAATATCATTTTTATATTTAATTGTGAAAGTTGTTCCACTTACTACGTTTGTGAACTGGCCTGGATACCAGCGTTTATTAGCAATGTTGTAGCCTTCGCCACTTACTCCAACTGTTATATTTGATGACATATCCACAATCATGTATCCATCGCTCACATCCGGGATACGCCCATCATCATATGGATAACCGGCAATAGTGTATGTTGCTGTCAAATCAATATCTTCTTCAACAAACCCTTCTTGAAAATCCATGTAAAAGTATGCTAAACAGAGAATCAATAGTATTACTAATCCAAATATAAACTTGTGTTGCATATACTATTAGCGTTTATTTTTCATTGATCGCTTTTTATTGCTTCGCTTTTTATCGCTTCGCTTTTTATCGCTTCGCTTATACCCACCTTTCTTATCGCTTCGCTTTTTATTGCTTCGCTTATACCCACCTTTCTTATCGCTTCGCTTTTTATTGCTTCGCTTAGAGCCTCTACGTTTTTTATTTATAACACGCTTCATTATTGGAATACTATCAGGCACTTCTTCTTTTTCTTGCATTATATCAAGTTCTTGCATTCGCGGTTCTTCGGCGAATTGCTGGTATGGTCCAGAGGTATAATCAACCACGTCGTTCATCTATATAATATGACAATACCTCCTTAAAATTGAAATATTTATTTCACAAGAGTGCAATAACAAATAAATCAATGTAATGACACTCACAGTTATTTCCAGTCATATTATAATTAAAATGCAATCTCAACAACTCAAAGATCGCCTTAAGTTGTTGTATAAACGCGCGCCTATCATCATCGGTGTAGACCGCGTGCACAAAATGTTTGATCTACCTTATGTACAACAACTAGAAAATGCATATGACGACTTTATCGAAACCAATCAACATTCTCTGACTCTTTACAATTTAATTGAGTGCATATTAGATATTCGCGACGCCATTACTATTCGTCGATGTCAACTTCAACGTTATTACAGAGCTGTTCCTAGGGAATGCGTTTCTTCATAGTTTTCCTTCTCACAACATTTGAGGGCTTCTCTATTACACCGCCTTCTTGATCATATTTCAAATCGGTTTCTTTATTTGTTGACAAATCCACCACTTTTTTATTTGTTCGCACTAAATAAGATTTCCCCCGAAACTTCACTTTTGTTCCACCAGCCTCTTGTTGTCCCTTATATTTATTATATGCATCTCTTGCTTTAGAACTATTAAAAGCGGATGCATAACTCATATTATGTTTTTTAGCATACTTTCGCACAAATATTGTCCATTTATTTGCCATAGATTTATATATACTATGGTTTATAAAAAGACACTTGATTATATTCAAATTCCTGTATCAAAGCGAAGTAAAAGCCTTGTGCATAATCTGTCCAATCAATTTCGTGCTGTATCAGAGCCTGTAGTAAAAATAATGCAAACATCGTTCCGAACCGAAGGTTCTCTGTCGCCTGCAATTCCAAAACCTATTTACACTTGGATTCAAAACAATCCTATGCACCATAAAGTATTTCAACTATTAGTTGGAGGTCGCACATATAATTTGCATTTTTACACAACAACCAATAAATATAATTATGCAAGTTGTATACAAAAAATCAACACTTGGTTAACTGTTGCTTCCAAGTATGCATCAGCTCGGTGCTCTAAACACGTAGACGTATATTTGTATTTAACTCCGCTCAAAAAAATGCTTCCTAGAACAAGGAACCAAGACATCGACGAAGAACACGCCAATACCGCTTTTACAACTTCGTGTGCACCAAGAACAGAGATTGTGTTGTTCAGAGAAGAAGAATGGTTTAAAGTGTTCATTCACGAATCGTTTCATAATCTTGGATTGGATTTCTCTGAGACATACGAGAATACAAGTGGGCGTAAATTATTGAGTTCTATGTTTCAAATCAAATCCAGGTTTCGATTATACGAAGTATATTGTGAAATGTGGGCCGAACTAATAAATATTTTAATTAATTGCAAAGATATTCAAACTGCCATTGAATATGAGCGTAAATTTGCTTTATTTCAGGCAGCCAAAATATTGGATTTTTATAGCTTAAACTATGAGGATTTGTTTGGTGGCGGTTCCACAAAGGAATATTCGGAAAACACCGAGGTATTTTGCTATTACATATTGAAAGCACTATTAATGTATAATTTGGATGCATTTTTATACTGGATTAACAGAGAACAAGCCGGTAGTTTGCAATTTAAGACCAATAATGTCGAAAAGTTTATAAAAGACTTAATTGTCCCCTTTTATAAACATGACAATTTTGTAAATGCTATGAACCATGCTCAATCCTACTTTGATATTCCGCGAAGATCAGAGATTGGGACCACAATGCGAATGTCATTGCATGGTTAAATAAGCGTTTCTATACTTGCAATCAGAGCTTTAATTTTAGTAAGAGCATCAATAATTTGTTTTTTGTTAAACTCTGATTCCACTGATTGGGAAACCTTGGTTTCATTTGGCGTTTCTCTTGGCGTTTCTCTTGGTGAAGGTAGTTGCGATTTGAATTCATTAATCAGCTCCATTTTTACATCTGCATGGCCTGGACATCCAGAGAAATGCGCAACAATAGTATTTGATTTGATTGCATCTTCACCCGTGGGTCGTGCTTTAATATACTGTTTAAATGTTTGTGTATCGCATACATTGCCACTAATCAAGTAAAAATTCAAAAACGGCTGGTCGTAAAACCGCAGTTTGTTTTGATACATATCCAAATAAAACGCCTGTTTGATCTTTATGAACAACTTTTTCAATTCGGGCAAATTCTTAAATCCAAGTGCATATGCCCCAAGGCCTTCGCGATCAGTCGTGTCCGCATTATCGCGCAAAAATAGCGATCGCCCCCAATATTCCGCCTCGCACAATATAGTTCCTTCACCCACCGCATAAACGACGTCGTCTTGGATTGCATTAAATATGGGTTCTAACGGTGCGATTACATGTGAATCCGCATCCAAATATAATATTTTGGAATAATTATCGATTTCGGGGTAATCAAAAATGTCCATCTTAGAGATGCGCGCCTGATTCATCGTCTTGTAGAAATTCTTTTCGAAAAACTTGATTGGCACACCAGGCAATGTATTTGTAATAAGCTCTTTGAAATGACTAGTTGTATAAACCAACAAATCGGTGTTTTCGTTTAAATAGGGTTGAACACTATTAATAAAATTTAAAACAATCTGGACATATTCCACTTGGTAAAAACAACAAGTATAAATTAAATTGCGCATTTAAATTATACATCCAAACTCTTTTTATATTTATTTTTTATTTGGAAATAAAGCTTAAAGTTAATCGATAAATTATGAAAATGACATATGAAGACGACTTTATCACAGCATTTGACAATAACTCCGATGAACAGTTAAACGCATTATTAAATCCCAAAAATATGACAATCACATATTACTCATTGTTATACCATTGGTTGTCTATTCAGCGTCTAGATATATTTATGTGGAATGCACAGTGGCATTTAAAACGCAAAACTCCTTTCGAACTATACAATGAACGCGACGTGTTTGAACTATGTTGTGCTTTTGGACACAAAGACCTGGCTGATTGGTTTTATAAGAACTATACTATTTATATTTCCGGGTATGTGCCCGTCAACGCTCGAACACTTGGCTTTATTGAATTGGCCGAATGGCTTGAAAAATTGACATAAAAACAATGAATATAAATATTATCAAAATAATAAACATATATGGGAATTAAACAATTAAACAAATTTTTAGTATCAAACTGTGATAGTCAAGCCATCAAAAAAGTAGGGTTAGACGTATTGCGTCATAAAAAAATCGTCGTTGATGCCAGTATTTATTTGTATCGGTTTATGGCCGACGGTCGTCTAATTGAGCACATGTATAAAATGATATCTGTATTGTCGCATTATCAAATTGAGCCTGTTTTCGTATTTGACGGCAATTCGCCACCCGAAAAACACGATGTACTTCAAGAACGCAAAGAGAAAAAACAGGCAGCCGAAACGCGGTTTCATGAACTGCAAGGTCAATTGGAATCCGCCGATAAACTCGATCAAGCCGACATTTTGGGTGAAATGGATAAGTTAAAAAAACAGTTTATTTATTTGAAGTCGGCGGATTATGTGGCCGTTAAAACTCTATTGAATAGTAATGGTATTGCGTGGATTGAGGCACCTGGCGAAGCCGATGAATTATGCGCGCATATGATGTTGACTGGCGAAGTGTATGCGTGTTTATCCGAAGATATGGATATGTTTGCATATGGTTGCAGTCGTGTATTACGACATTTGAGTTTGTTGAAACATACAGTGTTAATGTATGACTTGGAGATGATTCTGAAACAACTGAATATGAATATTCAGGAATTTCGGCAAATGGTGGTGTTGTCTGGCACCGATTACAATAAAAACGCGGATTATAATAAAAATAATAAAACGTGTTTGGAACAGTCGTTTAAACATTTTCAAACATATAAACAAAGTATTATTCTGCAAGAAGGGTGCATTCCCACATTTTATGAATGGTTATCTACGAATACCAATTATGTTAGCAATTATGTGGATTTATTGAACGTTTATTCGATGTTTTGTGTTAAGTTTAAAAATATTAACTACGATATTGTACGCAAAGAAAAAGACCGGGCGCAAATGGTGCAGTTTCTTGGTCAAGACGGGTTTGTATTTATATAAGGGAACTCGTCGTTCCCTTATGATCCCATACTAAATAAGGGAAGTGGCAAGGAGAAACCGTAGGTTTCTTCTAAATGATATAGATATTGATACATTATAACAATAATGGACTGGTTTGAGAACTTATTTGGATTTGATGAGTCTACTGGATATGTACAATCAATGTTTCACATTGAAGGCGATACAATGAAGTCATTAGCTAATGGGCGTGAGTTTTTTATTGGCAATTTTAGTACACCATCGCTGAAAGATTTACGGTCTGATTATGAGCCAGTTATTGGTGATATTAAAGTAGAGCACATTATTATATTTAATGTTGCAAGCATTCATAAACCGGGTGCAACTATTCAAGTTGCCTCGCAAATGAACTGTTTGGAATTTCCATCACCTGGGTGCACTCCGGAAGACGGGATTACAGAGTACATTTACGACAACACCCAAGGACCATCATGCGCATTGCAATGTCCAGGTGCAACGTTATATCGCAACTATTTTGTGTTTCATAAGTTGGAGCAAGGAGAGGTATCTTTTATTGGCCAAACTGCTGATAAACAAATCAATTTAATTGAAGATTTGAGTTCATGGAAAGTATGCAATGGTTATGTAATGGATATTCCAGATTATTTACCCGCCGATAATAGTTGCGTGCGTGTTGGATTGCACGAAAATGTCGAAGTTATAGATTCGGAAATAAAAGTAAACCAGTGTTTTTGTTCGGCAGTGTGTTGTTGGAATCGTCGCGATGAATGGGAGCCATATGCGCAATTCATATTAGATGCTATGTATGAAGGCGTATTATTGGCGACGCATTATTGCTTGCGTCGTGGAACCGGCAATGGCGACGTTTATTTAACTATGATTGGTGGCGGTGCATTCCGTAATAATAAGGAATGGATTGCCAAAGCAATGGGTCGTGCCATTGCAAAATATGGGCGCGGATTGCAAATTTATGTGTGCCACTATTGTTCTCTAGATACTGACTTTGTCAACAACTTATTGAAATGTTTGTAATGCGTTGATAAACGTTATATTATTGTCTGAAAATGCTTGTGGCCGTTTATGTTGTATGTATCGAATTATCTTATTTACATCGGCGCTGGAATATTTGAGCAAATAGAATGCAACGATAGTGGCGCTTCGTTGAACGCCCATTGCGCAATGCACCATTACATTTTTATTGTATTGTGTTCCTTGTATGTGGTTGTGCATTGTCTCTAATACTTGGGTTTGTTTGAGTATGTCGAGCAATTTATCCGAATCCTCTGGATCATCGTTGAACTTGAGTCGTATTATTGTAGGGTCTTGGGTTTTATACTTGATGTTTATCTCTGGGCAACAGTTGATAATAAGCCCGAATTCGGGCGACTCTGGTTCATATACAAATCCTGCATCACCCAAATAAAGATTGGGAATGATTTCGTTGTAATGTTCAAGCATTTATATTATAATGTAATAGAGTTATATTTACGAGATTTACGAGTTTTACAATGCTGAGTTGCCGAGCCGTTTTTACCACCGTATACATTTGGGTCATACACATAACTAGTGGGCTTATTTGTATTATCATTTACACTAATAGTTGATATATCTATCATATTAAGTATATTATCAATATGAGTTTTTAATGTTTCGCGTGAAGTATTGTATAATAAAGCCGTATTTAGTATTGTTTGTATTGTTAATATAGTTGATATTGAATAACTAATATTATTTAATATTGATCCTTGATCTAATACGCTAATGAACAATCGTTGCAAATCTGCCAAACAAAATGGTGGTTCTCCATTAAAATCGCTTGTATCAAAATCCATAATAATCGGTTTGTTATTTTCATCGATTAATATGTTTCCAAAATGTAAATCTTTATGAATGAACCCTGTATTTGTATACGCATTGTATAAATTAGTAATTACTTGTTTGAGTATGCTTTTATATATTTCGGGGTCTCTTTTTGTTTTTAAAAAACTATGCAGTGTTTCTCCATTGTGAATATACGGCATAATTAAAACATCAACATTATTTTCTTCTGTTGATGATTTGCATATTTCAAATGTTGAAGGATTAATACGTGTATTTTTATTAGTTAAATTTGTTGTATTATAACAGCTAAATAGACAATTCATTTTAATGAATCCGTCAAGCGACTCAAGACGTTTTGCAATGTTATATTCTTGTCGAACTGAATCATTTGTTTTTCCAATTTTAACCACCACTTTTCCATTTGATTCATTCAAGGGAACTTTGTTCCCGAGCAGTGGAATCTTTGATTCCTTAACAACTGCATTAATAACCATTGTATGTTTCGCACGAACATCGCCATCTAATACTTGAAGTGTCGTTGGGTCTTTTTTAATTTTTTCACAATCTACACTGTATTTATACTGTCCTCTAGATTCTCTGCGCGTTTGTTCCAAATATTGACTCATTGTTTATATTATATATTTACGCCTTATTATTAGAAAATTGAAATATATTTTTTTGCATATGTATAAAAATATAATACTTGCAAATAACGTTAATGATGAAAGAATGACGTTTCAAAATATGTTTGTAAATATTCCAAATATAACATATACTGCAACTCAAGAATGTTGTGTATGTACAAATCATACTTTAACAAAAACTCCGTGCAACCATGTATTATGTCGCAGGTGTTGGTTTAAATTAAGAATGAACGATGAGCGAGACATTCCGTGCCCTATGTGCAGGCAAGACATTGGATTGCTCGATATGGAAGATTAATAACAACTTAACTTAGATGGCAGTTCCTTATATAGAATACCATTGTAAGGTTTGTTTGTTTGCAAACATTTTGCCAAAGTTTTGTCGCTCATTTTTTCATATTTGATACAATCATATTTGCATTTGTATTCTTTCACCATTAGACCACTTTCATTAAACATACCTAACCCTTCTTTATATAATAAAATTTCTTTACCATACTTTTCTTCAAAATCAGTAATTAAACTATTATCACAGTCGCTGTATATTTTATAGTAGTATCCTTGTGTAATTGTTCCTTTTTTCACTGCAGTATCAAGACCGCTAATTGAATATCCATTATGCACGGCGGCAGTTTTTCTATCCAAATATACATTCAATATTTCTGTTTGGTCAGCATTGAGTTTTGCAATATAACATGCATTTTTAGATATGGTTTGTTTTGTTGGTTGAATATTTAAAATAATATTTGGGTCTCTGTCTCTTTCAACAAACATCCATCGAAACCCATTATAAATTGTATTTTCTATAACAGCTTTTGATAGACTTGGTCGTTTAATTGCTCGGTCTTCTTCCATAACTTCTGTTGCAGATTCATATACTTTTATTAACTGCATTGTATCTGGATTTATTTTCTGAACTCGCGGTCCTAATGTTGGTAGTGGTTCTTGAAACCCAGTTGTTAGATTTGGTTGTTTTGCATTAATAATCTTTTCAAGCATTGATTCAAGTTTATTCAACCGTGCGTGCAGTTCTTTATTCGATTCTTCTAATCTTTTGTTTGATTCTAATAATTCTATTGTTGCTGGATTTGCATTGCCGTTTGCAAGGATTTTAAGTTTTTCTAGTTCTATTTCTATTTTTTTAGTTCCATATTCTTGGAAATTGTCTATATGACTATTTATAATATCTAATAAAATTTGATATGTTAAGTTTTTACCAACTAAAAATAATTCGTGTTCTTGTTCATGGCCTTCGAAGTCTCGGACTTGATTACATCGAATATTTGGATGATTGTGAATATATGATTCAAAATCTTTGCTTTGTTGTGCCACAAAAACGTCTAACAAAACGCATTCAGGATATTTACTTTTATGTTCATTATACCTACCTACAACACCTCTACGACTTTCACCAATTTTCACAATATATTCGCCTGACTCAAATGTTTTAACACGAATAATGTAAATAACTGGAATAAACATTGTAAATTGACTGAGTAGCAACTTCTCTTTTTCAATTTCTTTTTGTTTTTTAAGTTTAACTTGAAACTCTTGCTCTTTTATTGTTTCATTTTGTTTCAGCTGTTTTAATTGTTGAGCCAATGAATTGCATTCTTCAACAACAACATCTTGAACTATTTTTTCAAGTTTTATATAATATTCATGAATTTCATTTGCTTTTTTTGTTCCAGCTTTCAAACAAAATAATTTAAATGTTTTTATTGTCATCATGATTATTTCTTTATTATGACCTCCTCTTCCTTCTTTTTTTGTTCCAGAAACAACAGAAGAAATTATTTTATAATCGGCATTTAACACAAAAGATTTTTCAATTAATCTTTTTGATGCATCTTTTTGACTGAAGCCAAGCCATTCCCATATATTATCAAGGTCAATCACAAATTCACAATTATCATTATAATTTAAATAACAATAAAAACTTGATAAAAATAATTGTTGCTCGTATGTTGTAAATGTATTACTTACTTTATTTATAATAGCAGACTGGTAATTTCCTGTTAACCGAGAGAGTGGATTGCTTTCTATTAATTGAACTATATCAATTTTCATATTATAATATATTATTATTGTTGCCTTTATATTAATTTTCGGTTTTGCTTTTAAAAATAAAATTAGACTATTAACTTATTATTTTAAGTTAAGTGTTTGCTCCACAATACGGTGGAGCAAAAGTGCAATTATTAAATTAATCATGTTAAGTATATTGTTTGCTCCGGAGCAAGTCGGAGCAAAAGTTAGTAGTTTATATTATATTTTTTGGCATATGTACTCCGGAGCAAAAACTTGCATTTGATAAAATTGAATTTAATAATTTATATTATGTACAAAACATAATAATAAACATGTCAAATTTATTAGATAATAAACGTGTAAAGTGCAGTGGCAAAGACCGACATGGCGACCCTTGTCGCAACTACACTATTAATGGAGAGCTTTATTGCAGACGAGCGCATTCTTATTTGGCTGAATATACTGCCGAGCAAATTGACAAGTTTCGGCTGTGCAAAGGTTGCAAAAAATGGATGGATATACCTGCAAGTAAAAACCAATGTTCTGTATGCGATGAACGTGGAAAGAAGAACAGAGAAGAAGCAAAAACAAAAGTTGTATTATGCAAATCAGAGGGGTGCACATTTCAAAAATCTGACGATAACGATTATTGCGGTAAGCATCAGATATGCGTATTCGAAGATAATTGCAGAGATGAAGGAGTGCGCCCTTGCCGAAGATATTTGCACGGATGCCGAAACAAGTTGTCGTCTGACTATGAATATACGTGTTGTCCAACGTGTTTAGATAAAGAACGCAAGCGAGATAACGATCGGCGCCATAATGTTGTTCCAGACAATGTTGTTAATGAAACTAAACAATGCACTGTTTGTTTACATTGGAAACCATTATCCGATTATCAAAATAAAAACAATAGCAATATAACACTTCAATGCGCAAGTTGTCGGAATGATAATGCGGTCGCAAATTCTAAGCGTGATATGGAACATACTAGAGAAATTCAACGAATTGCATATAAGAAACCCGAACGAAAGGCAGTCAAGAAAGCTTGGGAAGAAAATAATTATGACAAAGTAGCACTGAAGACGTTAACTTATCGCGACAAACAAACCGCTACAAACCAAGAAGAGTATTTGAAACGCAACGCTGAAACAATGGCAAAATGGCGAGAAAACAATCCTGATAAAGTTCAAATATCTAATCAAGCACGAGTGGAAAATCCCAAATATGCATACAAGTCATATCTTACAAAATGTGAATTACGAGATATTAAAATGGAACTTTCGCCAGAAATATTTGAACTATTGGTATTGCAACCCTGTTATTATTGTGGAATTATTCAAACAAAGGGATTTAATGGTGTTGATAGAATGGATAGCACGCGTGGATATGAAATAGATAATTGTGTTAGTTGTTGCGACGAATGCAATACAATGAAAGGCGCACTTGACAATGCGACGTTTATTAAACGTGCTGAACATATATTAACGTATAACGGCATTATTAATGAAAATTTACATCCGCGCATATTCTCAAATCATAAATCAAGCAATTATCTTTATTATAAAAAAAGTGCGCACGAACGAGGCTATTGTTTTGAATTATCAGAGGAAGTGTTTGAAAATATTAAAAATCAAAACTGTTATATCTGCGGAAAATCAAATAATAGTCGTCATACAAACGGTATAGACCGATATGATAATACTGTTGGATATACAATTGATAATTGCAGGCCATGTTGCGGACAATGCAATATTATGAAAAAGGAATTAAACTATGATAGTATGTTGCAAAAGCTATTAATAATTCATAATCATTGTAAAAATAAACAGTTTATTCCAATCAGCAAACCAATAATTAATGCAATGAATAGAAGTCTGAATAAACCAACCAAAGCAGAAGTTCAACAAAAAGCAAAAGAGCGAAAGCAACGCAACAGAGAAGCTAAGCGTCTTGCAACTGGTAATACAGAATATTTACGCAATCGCGCTCAGCAAATGGCCGATTATAGAAAACAAAAGAAAGAGGCAGTAAAAAATGTTGAAAATAATGACGATTATTATTCAACTGATGATGAGGAATTGTAAATTATTTCAATTTTGCTTTAGAATATTCTAAAGCATAATGTATAGCTCCCGCTGTTGCGGGAGCAAAAGCGCAGTTGTTAAATAATGTTCCTAGTTATTGTTTACTGCGTTTATAATTGCACTATATTTATTAATAAAAAAGCACTTTTTTATTAATTTTTAATATATTTTTGGCAAAAGAGTATAAAGAATTTTATATATACCCACCCATACACACAAAACGTTGTATGTAGGTCTCGCTCAACTACTGTAAGCTACGCCGCACATGCCTCCCATCACACGCAATACATTGTAAGAGTGAGCATACACTCTGACCTTAGCGGTATTAGTGCCGGCAACAGTTCCGGAGGAGAGCACCAACTGGAGAGTGGCGTTATCGATTCTGGAGAAGTTGCACGACCCCGAAGGCTGGTGTTCCTCGGGTCTCAAAGCGAAAGAATACACGTTGATACCGGTGTCGGGGTTGCGGGTGTGATGCTGGAAGGGTTGCACAACGTCGAAGTAGGAGCCTTCACGCTCGGAGAAGCGGTCTTGGCCGTTAAGCTGGAGCTTAGCAACAACGACGGGGTTCTCGCCCCAGCAGTGCATGTTGAGGGCGGTCTCAGCAAGCACGAAGGTGCCGGCATCGGACAAAGAAGAGCCAGTGGTATCAGAACCATAAGAACTGAACACGTTGGTTCCGGTGGCAGTAGCACCCCACTCCTGGTTGGCGTTCATAGCACCACCAGAGACGGCATCAGTGGCACCGGCCATCTGGAAGACACCGCCACTAATGAAGGCATTGGCACCGGAGGTCTCGGTGGGGCCACCGAAGACGTGGATAGCAGGGGGGATGGCATCAATGGCATCGGTGTAGTTGAAAGGCTGGGCACCGAGGACCTTGAAGAGAGTGGAGTTGGCCTCGAGGGAAGCGCAGTAGTCCACGTTGGCGTCGGGCTGAACAACCCAGACCAACTCCTTGCAGGGGTGGTTGAAGTTGATCTTGATCTTGTTGGAAGAAGATCCAACAGACTCGTCGCCGGTGTACTGGAGTTGCTCAATGAGGTACTCGTGGGGGTTCTGGGCCATCTTGCGGCGCTCGTCGGTGTCGAGGAAGATGAAGTCGACATAGATGGAGGCAGCAACAAGGGACTGCTGGTAGGCAGTGGTGACAGCCATAGAGGTGGCAGAACCGGCGGTGGTGAGGGCGGACACGGCCCAGAGGCACTCGCCAATGGGGCGGAAATCGATGTTAATCTTGACTTCGTGATACTGCAAGGCAATAAGAGGAAGAGCAAGACCAGGGTTTCTGCAGAACCAGAACAACAGAGGGATGTACAGAGTGGTCTCGGGAAGGGCCTTGCGGGGAGCGCAGACCTGGCCGGGGCCACCAGTGGAAGCACAAGGACCGTTGATGTCAGCGAAAGCGGGGTCGGTGATGTAGGTAAGCTGAGTGGTATGGCCAATCATCTTGTAGTAGCCAGCTTGTTGCTCAGCAGACATAGTAAGCTGATTCCAGATGTGCATCCAGTCGCCATATTGGCGGTCAATGCGCTGGCCACCGATCTCGACCTCAACCTGAGCAATGAGTTGCTCACCGGGGTAGTCCAACCAACGGGCATAGACATCACCAGAAGAGCCCTTCATGGTCTGGTTGATCTCGGGCAGGGTGACCTGCACGTAGGTGCGGTAAGCAAGATCTCCGTTTCTGGAGATGGTGCAGGAAACACGGCGACCAAAGTCAGCCTGACCGTTGAAGGTCTGCTCAATGGACTCCATGGCGAAGTTGGTGTGGCGTCTGTAAGACACCTTCCAGAAAGTGATCTCGGGGCTTCCAGTAAGGAAAACATCTTGCGCGCCATAGGCGACGATTTGCATAAGGGCTCCTCCCATTTTATATACTCCCAAAATACAACTTTTCCTAAATCTGAACGCCATTGCAAGATTTTTACCCACTTTCTCTACACGCTGATGTTTTACATCAATAAACGTAAATTATATCCTCGATGTCCCGGCCATAAATATTAAATTAATCCACATATATTCGCATATTTATGATATGTAGTTTACTCCCAATATAAAGAACTGGGGAGTAAATATATAATGCCAACTTTATGCAAAAATGCAAATTGCCGTAATCCTGCCGTGTATGGATATTCTTTCAAAAAGCCATTGTATTGTTCGGAACATCGTCCGGATGATGCAAAAAATACTAAATTTATTACTGAATCTGCACCAAACCCAGAGTCAAATGAAACCAAGTGTGCATCTCATCCTTTAGCACCGTCCAAGTATAAAGGGTATTGTGTAAATTGCTACATAAATACATATCCAGACGATCCGCTAACATTGCAAACACTATACAAGTCTAAAATTGTCGCTTCGCAAAAATACATTGATATCAAGTTTGATGGATTTGTTCATGGACACAATTTTAGCGAAATTAAAATAAATAACAAAACATTACGTATTTTATTTGGCGAAATCACTACTAGGGAAACTAAGGTTTCCCTTGAAAGAACCGAAGAACAAGGTACAGATAAACATAGTTTATATTTCAACCTAAATAAATACGAAGATGGGTCAAATCCGCAACTATATACTCGATTGCCTAAATTAGAACAACTTATATCATGTCAATTAGAAACCTTATTGACTGTTTAATTTAACAAACTTTTCTAAATATTCGCCTCTGTATACCTCTGATTTATTCCGATGTGCCTTTGAAAATATATACATTCCTTTATGCTTTTTAACTTTCCATCCATTATTTAATGCATTGTATATAAATTTCATTTTATGCAAGGTTTTAGCATCAACGTCCATTTATTTGTAAACACATATTGAATTATCGTTTTTTACGCATCTTAAAAATTATCTGTTAGTATTATATAATGTACACTATTCAGCCATATGATTTAGTAACCACTCGCTCGGTTGGTTCTTTTCGCATTGACCAAATCCAGGTTTCTCTGTTTAAGCAAGCCAACATCTCTGTCGTGTTATACGATACTAATGGTATTGCTTTTGAGTTGAAACAACTTCAGATGACTGGTGCGGATTACGATGCTTGGAGTACCGACGATGACTATGTTGTTCAGTATGTTTGCAGTCAACTTGGATTTAATATTACCCCTGTTATTCAAGAACCTGTTGCTGAGACACCTGTTGCTGAGACACCTGTTGCCGAGACACCTGTTGCCGAGACACCTGTTGCCGAGACACCTGTTGCTGAGACACCTGTTGCTGAGACACCTGTTGCCGAGACACCTGTTGCCGAGACACCTGTGCAAGACCCTTAAAATCTAGACACATATTTACATACATATATGTTAATATGTAGAGCACATGTAGTATACGTCCTAATTGGTAAAAGAATATAGGCATTCAATTATATATTATTTAGGAATGGCTGACCCTCTATTGCACGAATCAACATCTCGATATGTTATGTTTCCAATTCAAGACGACGAAATATGGAAGATGTATAAAAAACAAGTCGACTGCTTTTGGCGCGCCGAAGAAGTCGATTTATCAAAAGACATCAACGATTGGGCAAAACTCAATGACGATGAACGGTATTACATATCTATGGTTCTCGCTTTTTTCGCAGCCAGCGATGGAATAGTTATGGAAAACTTGGCAACTCGATTTATGGATGATGTGCAACTATCAGAGGCTCGCGCCTTTTATGGATTTCAAATTGCAATGGAATCCATACATTCTGAAATGTATAGTTTACTTATTGAAACATATATCAAAGACAAAACCGAAAAGTCGCGTTTATTCAATGCCATTGAAACTTGTCCGTCCATTGCCAAAAAAGCCAACTGGGCGCGTCATTGGATTGGATACCACGATAATCAAAAGAATTCCTTTGCACAACGATTAGTTGCGTTTGCCTGCGTGGAAGGAATCTTTTTCAGCAGTAGTTTCGCCGCCATATATTGGATCAAAAAACGCGGGTTAATGCCTGGTCTTACTTTGTCTAACGAATTCATCAGTCGCGACGAAGCATTGCATACTGAATTTGCGGTACTTATCCACAATAAATTATACACAAAGCTTCCCAAAGACGAAATTACCACTATTGTGAAAGAAGCAGTAGCCATTGAAAAGGAGTTTGCAACGGAATCATTGCCGTGCCGACTCATTGGTATGAACGCGACATTGATGTGTCAATATATTGACTTCGTTGGTGATCGTCTATTAGTGCAACTTGGATGTCCCAAGGTGTACAATGTTGGCAATCCACTAGATTTCATGGAGCTGATTAGCTTGGAAAGCAAGAGTAATTTTTTCGAACGCACTGTTAGCGAATATGCATTAGCAAATAAGGAAGTGAAAGGCGACGTGTTCGATTTTAATACCGACTTTTAAAGGAACTCTGTTTTCCGCCCCCTCCCGAAGGGAAGGGCTTACGCCGACTGGGCACATTCAGGACCGAATGTCCTACTGCAGCTAAGGGATTATTGTTCTTGACTATTTAATGTGATTTAAAACGCCAACCAAGTTTCCTTGGCTATATAGTGTAAAAAAAGCGTTTATGTATTCTCTGGATATTGGTGGCTTCGTATTGCATCTTGAAGGGGCAACAATGCTGCCTAAAAAATCGCAGTTAATCTCAGGAAATATTTTGGTAATAAAGCTTGTACAGTTTACATTGCATTCGCTATCAGTACAACTTACTGTGCAATATCTACAGTCGGCGCATGTCCACAAAATGTTTTTTATATCCTTCTCCTCATCAAAACTTACTGTTACTTGTTTAACCTTATCTGCATATTCATTTATTATGCTTATATTATGTGTATTTAATATTCCGATGTCAACAATACGATTCTTTCTGTCGTTTTCAATATCGATTAAATAGTCTGGCGAATATAATCCTGCCTCTCCTTCTTGAAATCCGGCGAAATTTATATCTGTGCTTGTGTATCCAAGTCCAAGTGAATACAGTCTCTGTCTATACATAACAAGAATCGACAAATGTATCTTATGTTCGGCACCTATTACAATAACAAAGTATATTGGAATATCATACAATGTTATATTAGAACGGGCAGGATTTCTGAGGATAATATCTATATTCATATGTTTGACTGCATCCGCTATTTCTGGCCGAACTTTTATGTTGTGATTCTCGGTATCGGTATCAGTATACTCAACTTGGTACGAGCCATCGCTGGCACGGTAGTCATCTGATGGCTCTACTTCTGTTTTAAAATTACTGTCAGATTCATCTACTCCATATAGTTGCATACCTTGTCTTGGTGCAATTAATGGCAATATAGGTCCAGGTGATACTTCATGTAGATGGTTCAAAACTTTATATGAAATTTCATTTAATACGTTTGGCAAAAAAGTTGTGGGTATACTTTTCCGTATATGAGCTTGTTTCAGTTCATTGCACTTGTCTAAATCAATTTTATACTCCCGCTGTATGGCTGTGCATGGTTTTGTTATAAAATCTGGAAGGCGAATTACTTGGTTAATTCTTTCATTCTCAGCCTTAGTTGCGATTCTTGCTGATGTCCTTGTCCTTTTTACTGCGTTTGTTCCTCTGGTACTTACTCTGGTACCGCCTTTTTTGCCCGATCGGGAACCTTTAGAACAACGATATTTCTTCGTTTTTGCCATTATATTATACCTAAATATTTGTATATGGATAAAAATCCATATAAAATCCATTGGCTTCATATAATAAATGAAGCGGTGTATATGTTTAATATGCAATATCCCAAACCCCATATATTTAGATTTCCTTGCAAAAATAACAAACTATGATATCATTGTTATTATTGACGACAATTCAAAACGTTATTCAGTCGAATTACTTGAATTATATCCAACTTTCACATTCTTTCAAGCCAACAACATTGAATGTATGGAAAAAGGATTTCAACTAATTAATCTAGCACTCAATAAAATCGTATCCGGATGGGACAAAGCCGTTTATTTCTTTTCATTATATCCGGTGCATTATGACCACGTATGGTTTATTGAAGACGATGTCTTCTTTTACAGTGAAGACATATTTGTAAACTTGGATCAGAGATACCCTTGTAGCGATTTGCTTGTCAAACAAATGGATGAACAAGATGGTGATAAATGGCTATGGGAAGCAACCAATATTAATTTGCCCAAACCACACTATAACGGTCTTGTTTGTTCGTGTAGAGTATCACACCAGCTATTATCGCATATATTTCAGTATGCTACTGCAAACAAACAATTGTTTTTTCTCGAAATGTTGTTTATGACAATAGCCAAGACTCACAATCTTATGTGCGACACATTAACTGAAATGGTGCCAATTATTTATAGATACGATTGGACTGTAGATAATGTGAATAAAATGCAATTGTTTCATCCCGTCAAAGATCTAAATTTGCAAAAACAAATGCGAGAACACTTAGACGCCGATCCGTCTGAACGACTGTATTATTTAAAACGGCATTTCGTTCCAGAATAAAGGAAACCAATGTATTCAGAGACTACTGCCTTTTATTTGAGGTCTGCAATATTTATTTCAATCCACAATTCATCTGTTCTTGAAGATGCACTGTTGAAAAACTTGGTTAATGCATACAATTTAGCGCCTACATTTTGACTATATACCTGTTTGGCTTCGTCAATTTGAATATTGTTAACCCCTATTGTTCCCTTAATTTCGTATAATGTGTAATGTTTGCGCATTACACGAATCCCAAATATTTGATTTTTAGTATGTATTTCCATTATTGCTATACTATAATAGTATACTTTATACCGATTTAGTATAATAGGTTTTTAGTTTTTCCAAATACAATATAGCATCCATATGTTCTTCTTGTGCGTGCTGAATCCAATCGAGCACTGATAAATCGTCGCGGTCCAATGTGGTTCCATATTTATTATATCCCAAATCTGAACGACTAATGAAAGATTTTATAACTTTATTTACAATTTTGTCTTTTGTTAAATATTCTACAGGATCATATGGTACTATAATTCTTTTGTTTTCGTTTTCTGTCATATCTTGTCTGATAACATTCGGTTCCTCCATTTCAAAATATACATTACGGTTATCTTCTTCTTGAAGTTGTTTTTCTTGTTTATGAGGGATAATTGCAATCTTTATATCTTGCGATAAATCGCTATAGCCTTCGCGCTGGTATCCCAAGTAGTCATTAAACATATACCAATTTGAGTGAGGCATTAATTGTTTCCATAATACATCGTTTTGATATTCCCAATGCCGTTTAGTTTGATATAAGTTCTCTAGATTCGCTTTGAATAACATCGACAATTCCAGCATCATCGATCGATTCACCAAATACGCTGCGCCATTTCCAGACGACACGATTTTTGTAATGAGTGCATTGTTATTAGCGTTTGGTTCTTGTACTGCAGCGCAAGTTGTTAACATTACTACATCCCATTGAATCTTGCTTTCAAATAATGCTTTTATGCTACTATGCACTTTACTTACATCATCAATAAACTTAAAATCGTCTTCTAATATCAACACATTATTACAACCTTCATCGTATGCTTGTTCTAATACAGTTGCATGACTGAGTAAACAACCAGTATTTGGACATCCTTTATAACTTGTTGCCGAAAATCTCTGAACAAGAGCAAGGGAACCTACGACACGTTCTAACTCGTGTTCCATTTGTTTACGTCGATCGTCTCTGGTGTCCAGGTTGATATATACAATCTTATTAATAAGTTCCATTAATAATATTCACGTGTCCCTTTTAACTTATTTACTATAAACTATAAAACTGCGTTTCCCTACCCAATAAGGACCCGATAGGGAGACAACTGTCGATTCTCTTACATATTATCAATATCCATGACATCTAAGGGAATCGAAGATTCCCGACTTGACGCTTCGACTAGGACTTGATCAACAATGTATGCCTTAATAAACTCTTGTTCTATGGGCACTAAATGATGCACCGTTCGTGCAATCATCTTATATAATTTAAAATCTGGATATCGTTCTTGCCCGTTTGATTTATATAACACTGATTTACCTTCATCATCATTACACCATTTAGATACAATCTCTGAATCTGTTTCTTTAATAAAATCAATCATAGAACAACCCAATCTGCACAAGTCAAAACTTGGGTTGGGGGCTATGTGGGGTTTTGACGCATTATAATAAGGCTCGCAATTATATTGGGTCGCAGCATCGCCACTTGGTGAAAAACTATCACTACAAAACAGTTTCCCGTTATATTTGTAAATAGCACGTCCAAAATCAATCAACTTAAATATGCGACCGTGTGTTGGAATTTTATAATACGTGTTGTTCAATTTATAATACAGATATTCGCGATCCGTTGGCACCCACATAATATTGTTGGTGTGCAAATCATTGTGTGTAAAGTCAAACACTTTGTTGTATGTTGCTAGGATAATAACAATTTGTGCTAGTGCGTCAATAAGTGATTGACCTTTCAGTTTACGGGTCATCACTAGTTCATCCAATGTTCCTTGGCATCGTTCTTGAAATATAAGTTGCACCGGAAAATCATAGAGATAACTATACATAGTTTCGTCTGGTTCATATGACTCTGATCCGGATTCAGACCCAGTTTCTGATTCTGTTTCCCAATCCGATTCGATTGACACTGTTGTATCCGAATCAGAGCTCGAATCGGAATCGGCGTTAGAATCAGAATCATAAACATTAGTATCCGAATCAGCGTTTATAACAGCATTAGTGTCAGACTTAGAACCAGACTTAGAATCAGAACCAGACTTAGAATCAGAATCAGAATCAGAATCAGAATCAGACTCAATTTTTGTATCAACGTTTTCATATTCCAGCACCATTTCATCCAAACATTCTGCACCAAGTTCTATGGTATTGTCTTCAATTACATTGTCAACAACAATATCTATATCATCTCCAATATCTATTTTATTTTTATTACGACGAGAACTAATACCGTCATATTCGTTCAATATTTCAAATACTTCTTTGTCGACCGAGTAATGTTTATTTAAATTCTTAGTAAAATCATCACATTTCATTAAATATTCCAAATCGTCCACAATATTGTATTTGAATCTCTGTTGTTTAGCCAAAAACGATCCATAAAATTCAATACCATGCACAAATCCATGGGTCTCTTTCAACTTCGAAGTCAAAAAACAAAAAAATGCATCCACATATGACATATTATTTGGATCCAAAACCTTTGCTAAGGGCATCGAAGATTCCCGACTGGGCGCTTCTTCTAAGGGCATACGAGAAAACTTTGTTGTCTCTGATTCAGAAGATTCCCGACTGGGCGATACGGGTTCCCGAGAAGAATTGTCGCAATATTGAGGAAGTGCTCTAACCCGGGGAGACTCCAAGTCATATTTTCCTCGCAAAAAGTTAAGCGGATCCAACAATGGACTAAACTTAACAAATACTTGCGACTCTAAAGGTGGAGCAATATCTGCAACTTGAATTGGGTGATTCAGAGCAAGAAGATTATATGTGGATTCATCGAGTTTAAAAAAACGGTCATATAATGGATTGTATGCCTGCACATCAAATACGTTAAATTCTTCTAAATTGGGATACTTGACTCGTTGATAATTAATGCTAAATGGACTCATATAATGCACCAGTAAACATAATTTTAGCAAGTATAAACGCAAACTATATTTTCGCTTTGTGTGCGTTTCCTTTGTGTATTTTATTGTCTTTTATTTCCATATACGTTTATGACACTCGAACTAAAAAAATTTGATATGCGCTCTATTACTTTTGATCCACGTGAAAACAAAGGCCCAGTTATTGTATTAATTGGTCGCAGAGACACGGGCAAGACATTTTTAGTCAAAGACTTGCTTTTTCATCATCAAGACGTGCCTATTGGAACCGTCATCTCTGGAACTGAAGCCGGAAACGGCTTTTATGGTAAACTTGTGCCTAAAATATTCATTCACGAAGAATACAACACTGTGCTCATCGAGAATGTTTTGCGACGTCAACGTGCAATCATGAAAAAATGTCAGGGCGAAATGGAAACCTACAAGAAAATGATCACCGATCCTCGCACTTTCGTTATTCTGGATGACTGTCTCTACGACGCTACTTGGACCAAAGACAAGCTGATGCGGTCCCTCTTTATGAACGGTGAATGTTTGCCGTAGTCTGCCCAAAATGCAGGCTAGTATATCATTTAAGGGAACTCGTCGTTCCCTTATAATCCCATACTAAAAGGAAGGATTAAAAGGAAACCTTGGTTTCCTTTAGATATGCAACACGTCCAAATTGCGGAGACGTCTTATCAGGTTTATGCTACTAAACCAATTTAGAAATAGATTGGTGGCTTATGCTAATCACATAAGGTAAAGTAAAAAGGCATAAAATAGAGATAACCCGCAGCCAAGCTCCTAACGTCGTTATTGGTAAGACTATGGAGAAGGTTCAACGACTAAATGCTCGTGGGGTTGAGAGATTTTACCGGTCTCTGTGATACCTTAAAATATAGTCTAAACCCACTCGAGAGGGTGCCGTGCCCATTGAAAAAGCACGAATTTAGTGATGTCAGAAGGAAATGTCTGACTGAAAATGGTATTATTGAGACATTGGAAGGTTATGTTGATCATTACTATGCAGTATCCACTTGGCATTCCGCCAAATCTCCGCACCAATATAGACTACGTTTTTATATTGCGCGAGAATTATTTATCCAATCGTAAGAAAATATGGGAAAACTATGCCTCTATGTTTCCCACACTGGAATCGTTTTGTTCTATCATGGATCAAACCACAGAGAACTACGAGTGTATGGTTATATCCAATAATGCAAAATCTAATAAGATTAATGACCAAGTGTTTTGGTATAAAGCAGAGAATCGCCCTGACTTTAAACTTGGTGCGAAAGAATACTGGGAATTGTCGAAGAATTTGGCCGACGATGACGAAGACGAATACGACCCGAATGCAAAGAAGAAAGCTAAGGGTCAAGCCATTAATGTGAAAAAAACGGGACCAGGAACTAAATGGTAGAATGCTTACAAAGCACAGATAAATATATTTGTTATATGTTATTATTTTGTTATACAAAATAATAATTCAATTTTCATGCTTTATGCTATATCAAAATTTACCATCTGTAATAATTTGGAAGATAATAAGGGTCAACACCAATGTCTTTAATATGTCTGATGTCTGGATTCACATCAATAATTTTCAATATTTCTTTCAATAGAGTTAGGTTATTATAATTACGAACACGAGAACATATATCGTTAAACATTACTTGGTGTTCTTGAGCAATACTGTAACGCAAATTCTTTTTTAATCCTAGAATAAAATGTAAATCGCTTTCATCATTGCCCTTAAATAATTTGATTGTGTCAAGATATTCTTCAAACACATATAATGCATCAGACGGTGTTGTTAGTAAATAATGTTTTAATGCCGTTAGAAAAGTTTTTTTTACTTTTAATAGCAATAATTTTTTGGCAATTTCGCGTTGAGTATCTGTTTCGTTAGACATATTATTTATTGTATAATTATTTTTATGTTATTTGTGTATAATACAAATCCAGATCGCTTTCGCTAATAAGACAAGGAGTATCTCCAAGAGCAGTGGAATCTTCAATTCTTCCCGGTACTGATGAATTCATCATATATTCAGTTTCACCAGTTTTAGGTGATGATACGGTAAATAATATTTCTCTAATGGAACTCTGTTCCCGACCGACTAGATTGTTATTGCAAAACTTCATTCCAACTTTATATTTTGCATTTGCTCGAATTAAGTCAATTTGCGTATTAATATTTTGAATTTCGTGAATACGATCATTCTCTAATTCCACTGGCATAAAGGAAACACAGTTTGAACTTTGACTCTTATATATTTTAACAATGTCTGTCAAATAGTATTCATTCGCTTTATTATCATTGGATAACAGAGGAATACATTCTTGCAATACATCAGAATCTATATTATAAATTCCACAATTCACCAGTTTTATTTGTGCCTCTGATTTATTGCAATCTTTTTGCTCAATAATATTTGCTACGCGACCATTTATATCTAGTTCAATACGTCCGCAACCAAATGGATTATCCAATTCAGTAATTAGCACAGAGTTTGGTGTCTTAGCCATTCGCTGTAAAGTGTCGACAGAAATAAAAGGAACATCACCCGACAATATTAAAGTAGGTATAACAGAAACTTCGTTTCTATGTTGCAGGTATGGTAAACAGCATTTGACTGCATGGCCGGTGCCCAATGCTTCTGTCTGCAAAACGTATTCTATTCGAGGATTCGGTCCAATTGTATCACGAATCGTATCCATATGTTTGCCAACTACCACCAATATTTTACTCGGATTCAACTTAGATACCGTCTTTAATATTAAATTAATCATCGGATACATTTGACCATCCTCTGGACTTCGCACCGAATGACAGACTTTGGGAATAGACGAATTCATCCGTTTTCCTTCACCTCCCGCGAGAATTATAACTTGCATATTCAAAATACAATGGAATTCTTTAACCTTTATTCTCCATATAGAGAATAAAGTCGCCCACCCTCCCTACTTGTACAGTAGTAATTCCGTCCTTATGTAAGGACGGAATGGACAACTAACATTAAATAATTTTTTACTAATTGAGAACTCTGTTCCCGGCAAAAATTGAAATATTTATGCAATAAAAATATAAACAACAAAAATAAGCAACAACAATAATATACTAAAATGCACGGATGTTATGACGCAGTAATGATTTACGGATTCAAGGAAGGTAATAGCACCAAACACATAGATTATGATTATCTTGAAGAACACGGCATTGAGATGTATGCAGTCAATGTTGTGCGAGATTATATGGACGAAGCTGCATATGGAATTCAGTGCGAATTTTGCGAATATACTTGCAGAATAATATCGCCAAGTGAAGAAGAACGGAAAAAGGTCGAAGAATTATATGCAAAGTTTATGGAGTATCATGACGGAAATAGAGATTCAAAATTAGGATATTATTTGGTGGTATCCGGCGATTACGAATGGACCAATGCTTATTCTATCGAAAGAACCGACGGTTCAACTGATCGGGAACAAGTTTCCCTTGTAGGGAACCACGAAGAACAAAGTTCCCAAGCAGTTGAACCAAGGGAACTTTGTTCCCAAGTAGCGTTTCCGCCAAATGAAAACTCTAATAATAAAGGAAATCAAGGTTATTCGGGAGGGCTTACGCCTGCAGAAGAAGATTACTACTATGAAATCTTAAATCGCCCCCTCCGCATCCCTAAAATCAAAATTCCTGAATGCAACATGTACGACACTGAAGACGACGAATAAAGATTATAATTATAATATTTTTTATAATTTCTACAAAGCAGGCACGCAGTGCCTGCGAGCCTTGTGCAAAACTAATGTTCCGCCAAATACATATTGAAATATCCCGACACCTTGATTATTGTGTATCCCAGCACTTCGCGCAAATAGTCAAACAACGCAACATTCGTCTGGCTATTGGATTCAAACAGTATTTTCGGATACCCACATCGCACCAATGTCTCCATACCGCCTTGCAATACGCGCAACTCGTTTTCCTCCACGTCCATCTTAATAAAGCCAATACGTTCGTTTAAGTTGAGCGAATCCAATGTATTAACTTCCACCGTCTCTTGACGCAACACTTGATTTACTGGATGTAATGCAAGCGTGGAACCGCCACCGTCATTGCTGACAATATTCAATGTGCAATTGCCAACTTGGTCTGGAGACCCTAATCCGGTTTGAATGCATTCCACATTATCGAGTCCGCTTAGAGCGACCGAGCCACACAATGCGTAATATGTCATCTTTTGCGGTTCAAATGCTAGCACTTTTTTCGCATATGGAGCGAGCGATACAGTATATGAGCCAGTATGTGCCCCAATATCCAAGAACAATGCGTCTTTCGAACAAAACTGCTTGCACCATTCAATCAAATCTGCTTCAAATAGGCCACGTTCAGCGTAATACGTGTGATTCACTTGGGGCATTAAGTAAGTTTGCTTGGAATTAATCCAGTAAATCTGGTTGTTTGTGTTGTCGTTCACAGAGTCTCTGGCGTCTTTGGTCAAAACAATGTATTTGGTGGTCATATAAAGGGAACCAATGTTTAAGCCTTTAAATTCCTCCCTTATATAATTGATACGGAGGGATTTAAAGGGAATCAGGGTTCCCTTTATAAATGACCTCTTACTGTTCCGGACAAAAAACCCAAAATGAATTAATCCTTGCCAAGTTGCTTACTTTCTATGCCGACGCCGATCACTTGGAGCAAATGACAAAAATCGTAAACGGTGAAACCCGTATTTCACTACGTGTTATCGATTGGTTTGTGACCAATTATGCCAAGAAGAATTTCGTTGTGTATATGATACCCGCCAAAAACAAGTGCTCCACCATCATTAATGGCCAAGAAGGGCTCGAGCGATTTAAAGTTCACGATCGCTATAAACAAGAGCTTATAGCATATAGTAAAGAACGGTTCGACCCTTTTTCACGAAAACAGCGTATTGAAATCCCTTGCACCGACGGAAGCTCGCTTGAAACCACCATCGGTCAGCTTAATTTTTTTAGATGGGCAATCGATAACCAAGTGTTAAAATATATTGAAGATAATTTTGAAGACATTGAACACGATATGAATACATGCAAGAAGAACTCGAAAGAAGTTGCAATTCAAGACAACGGTACACGCAAAAGGCGAGAGGAATTGTCAGTATCTGCGTGTAAAACTATCAAAAAAGAACAAGTCAAAATTGTTGTAAAGTTTTCTTAAGGGAACCGAAGGTTCCCTTAGCGTAAATACGTAAAATCGATATAAATATTTATATATAAAGAAATAATAATAGTATGTTATTTCCTTATTTTAGCGAAGAATCATTATTAGATCTCGAAGAATCTATCCACGCTGATGTAGAAGAATACTTAACGGAACAAGGACTCGATATGTGCAAACCCGAATTTTACAAGACAATGATTGACACGATCACCCAACTACATTTGGATTACTTTGTCGATTGTGGTATGTCGGAACAGTCGCATTTCAAACGGTTTCGTAAAATGTTTCATCGATTTGCCAAGAATTATTTACATATATTTGGTATTCGACGCAGATCCTATTTACATCCAAAATCACACCATTATTGTTATGATGATTTAACAGAGAAAGTTGCCACCCTTAAATCGTTAAAATTGCCAGAACAACGAACTCCCGAATGGTATGAATATCGCAATAACTTGATTACCGCTAGCAATATTTGGAAAGCTGTCGGTTCAGAGGCAAATAAAAACAGTCTAATTGCCGAGAAATGCAAGCCACCAATAATGCATTATGGCACAAATGTGGATTCTTCATTGCATTGGGGGCAAAAATATGAGCCAGTATCTGTTGCAATATACGAATATATTAACCAGGTTAAAGTAGGGGAGTTCGGTTGCATTCCGCATCCCGATTATCCATTTATTGGTGCTTCGCCGGATGGAATCACAGAGACGGGTCGGATGATTGAAATCAAGAATGTTGTATCCAGAGAAATCACAGGTATTCCAAAGATGGATTATTGGATTCAAATGCAAGTACAATTAGAAGTATGCGACTTGGAAGATTGTGATTTCATCGAAACCCAATTTAAAGAATATGAAGACCACGAAGAAGACGTATTTTACAAGAACCAAGATAAATACAACTTTAACGGATTAATATTATATTTTATCAAGAGCGACTTTATGGATTCTACACCACATTATGTGTATATGCCATTATCTATACCATTGGATAAAATCTCTGTTCAAGCATGGATTCAAAGTCAAAAGGATCTATTGCAAGAGACCCATATATTGTTCAAGAAACAGTTTTGGTATTGTGAGAAGTATTCGTGCGTTCTTGTGAAACGAAACCGCGTATGGTTCGATATGGCTTTACCCTTGTTTAAAGAAATCTGGGATAAAATTTTGCAAAAACGCCTCGAACCAGTAGAAGATAAAAAACCGACCAACAAATGGATTGTTAAAAAGTGCATGATTGAAGCCGGCGATTTCGATGTCGACCTTGGTCCCTAGGCGCCCCTACACGGGTTTTCACATTTTGTATGCTATTTTGTATCCATAATGTAGTAGTGAATTCCAAAGGTTATTATAAGATTATTTGCAGGTTTTCAATTTTGGACATTTTTTTGTCCACAAAAATGTCCATTTTGCAAAAAGTGAATCGACTTTTGTTTTGTGTTTTTACAACGATTTTTAAAATATTTTTATAA